>JABLTL010162928.1_pt1 | contig 23766 bp, 18 predicted proteins | sample 7160151 | NCBI WGS metagenome assembly JABLTL01 (sample SAMN14651223, study PRJNA627086) | human gut metagenome | isolation source: feces | host: Homo sapiens
GATGCGTCTGAAATAGATGCTCATTCTCGTAAGTTCTTGGAACGTAAACGTCAGAAACTCGGATTGTCAGAGACGAGAGCGCAAGAGATAGAGGACATGGTAAAGGCTTCTTTGGAATCTTTTACCGATGAAGAAAAAGAGTATATGGAAGCTCTTGACGATGTTATCGAAGATGGAGCTATACCTAATAATGTCCGCCGCTTGTTGGAGCGTGAAAGAAGGTCATTGGGAATCTCTGAGGAACGCGCCAAGGAGTTGGAAGATATAAAATGTAAGGCATAATGTTGATAGCCAAATCAGTATGGAATTAGAACAACAAAAATAAATATAAGATATAGACAAATATCGGAGTGTACTGTACTTTTAAAGTACAAAGATATTATTGTTTTATCTATAAATATAATTGTAATGTTAAAAACATATAAATGCTATTTGATTTACGTCTGAAAATTTTGATGTGTATCTTAAACTTCATATTTTTGCACAAACTTGGAATTCAAAAACGCATTGTTTTCCAATAGCTCTTTCACTTAGTGAAACACTTATCATCCATAGCTACGTCATTACTGCTCGAAAGCTTGTTTTGCAATGGTTCTTTAATTATATAAACTAACATTTACGAACCCGCTGGCTGAAAGATGTGAACAACATAAGGAGGACAGCACAAAACATTAAAAAGTATGAACAAATACGATTTGAGCAAAGAGAGTAATGATGGTATTGGTAAGGCAATTGGAGCCTGTGTTGGAACAGTAGTAGCCATATTGGCGAAAGAAGCCTTGGACAAATGGCTTGGCGATGACAAGTGATCTTGAGACCTTGGCTTCATTCATATTGGATGGAGTTGAGGTCTTTTAACATCTATATGATGTGTCGTTTGTTTTTAACTAACTTATGAAGTAATGATCTAAAAAGACTGATATGAAAACCTTTAGGCAAATAACTGATGGGCTCACAGAACAATACAATAACGCAGTCGACTTTTACTATAAAGCCGATTTACGCAATTTCTTTAGTAATATACGCAATGCTGCAGAAAACGTTTGCAGGGCTATTATATTTGATGCCCTGCAAGACGAAGACATTGCCAACAAAATTCTTGACGGAAAGAAGAAATTGTATTTTGCTAGAACTGGCAAATATGGGATAATAGACTTGTCAAATGGATGTGTTCCCCAAAATAGAATATTATTAAAAACTGCCGAATATGCACTATATTATAACCATAAAGATGTTTGTTTTGATTACTCAGATAGAGAAGACAAGAAAAATAATATAAACCAAAATATAAACAACGCATTTAATAAATTACTAAACTTATTTAGCGATGCAAGTGCAATTGGAAGCCATTCGGATCTACCTGACTTTGACGAAACTTGCCAGGCTGCAAATGCTGCCGCAGGAATAAATGCGTTTTTTGACTTTATCAAGCAAGGGCACTATGTATCTTCCGAACTTCAAGATATATTCGATAATCTTAAACCAATATCCCTAGATGCACCTACTCAAAGACGGGAGGAGATAGAAAATGGACTCAAAGAAATATTAGCTAAGACATTTAGTTTCGGGGAAAATGAGGGTGGATATAAATTCATAATAATCCTCCCTAGGAAAAATCCTGGTTTAAAAAGCGAAGAGCTTGAAGCTCTTTTTAAATTGCCATGTGCTATAGTCATTGACTTTGGTATAAATGATAGAGATGACATAATTGCAAGCATAGCAGATGATAGTTCCTCAAGTATTCGTATAATCAAAACGAAAGACGAATGTACTTCTGGAAAGTATATGTTGAATTGGTTTTTTGCTTCAGGAGATAAAGACGGAGGTGAAGGAGTCACCTACACATACAAAGAATGGAGAATAAAGCGATACAATTTGCTGTTAAATGTTTTGAAAGGAATTGTAGAAAAGAATTCTACAGACAACTATTTCATAATGAACTTTAATGATGAGAAGGGTTATTCAACGCACATTTTTGATCGCTTGGACTCTGTATTTGGTGACGAGGAAATAGCCATAAGTCGTGTCAAACAAATATTCTCTTTGTCTCAAAATTCAGAGGTGCAAAGAGAACTTAATGAATGGAAGGATGATTGTGGATACGAAATAAATATTGCTAAGCACATTACACTTGCTGATTTTTTAAGATTTGTCAATGAAACAATTCCTTCAAAAGAGACAAGTTTGTCTTGCTGTCAATCGACATTAAAAACAATTGCCTTCAGTGAGGAGGACTTAGGTATATACAACGAAGCAGGCATCAATATTTTTATGCCAAGAAGTTTGTCCTCGAAAAACGAGGTCGGGGATTTCTATGCCGGTTCTGAAATATCATGGAAAGAATTGGAACTGGATTATGACATAAAACGTGACAAATATGGTGCATTTAAGAATAGAATCATTGAATTGATTCGGAAAGCTCCTAACAATACATTGGAATACAAGTTGAAGCATAATCCTGGAGCTGGTGCAACCACTATGGTACGACGACTTGCTTATGATTTGTATAATCAATGCAATGCAGAAGGCAATGATTTTGTCTGTATACCTGTATTTCTTGATGAGTACAACTCCTATACCATACAATATCTGAACAAGCTATCAGAAAAAATGGACAACAGATTTATTGTCGCAATTATTGACAGTGGTAATATATCTGAAGATTCTTTTGGCATGTTATACCGCAATATGTATAAACATAATCGCAAGGTGCTATTCCTACGATTGTTCAGAACTGGCCAAAAGAACATTAATGGAGGAGATAACACTACAACATTACCATCAAATTTGAGTCAGGAGGAAATCGAACTTTTCTTCACAAAATATAAGGAGCGGGCTACAGCTATAGGTCAAAATAAATTTCCTTCGTCAAAGGCAGATTTGCGATCAGAGTTGGAAGTTGTAGATTTTCCTTTATTGCTGAACAATAATACTACTAAAGGCGAATTACTATTCAACTATGCTGAGGAATATATAAACAAATCTCATTTCTCAGATGAGTTGAAAAGATTCTGTGGTTTTGTAGCTTTTGCTAACTATTACGGTGAAAAACCGCTGAATCAGAATCTGGTGGAGAATCTATATAATCCTTCAGATATAGCAAAGTCAAGCAACGTAAAGGAAATAAAAAATGCGCTTGAGAAGATGTTGCTTTGTACAGAAGACAAATCCGGCAGACCGGATGGATATTGGCGTCCGAGATTTAGTGCATTTTGTGAGCCTATTCTCCAAGCGGTTTGGGGAAAAGAATGGAAATCAAAGTTGCCTAACATATCAAAGGAATTCATTAAAGAATGTAGTAATATGGGACCTATGATAGGTAAAAAAGACGCTGATATGCTACATGCCATGTACATTTTGCGACGAGGGTCCAATTTCAAGAATGTCTCCGATGATGAAAAGACAAAGTTTTCAAAGCTCATAGAGGATGTGTTAAACGAGGGCTTCCTGCCTGATAGTATTTACAAGAGACTAATAGAGGCTTACCCCAATGACACTGCCTATATGGGACATTTTGGTCGTTATCTGTTTGAAAAGACATACTCTGAGAAGGATACGAAATCGGATGATGGAAAATATGATGAGGCAGAAAAATATATTCGTAGAGCTATAGAGACAAACCCGGGGGTTGATGATAACTATCACATTCTTGGAATGCTTTATTTAAGAAAGATACAAGCATTAGGAAAGGAACTTGCAGATCTAAAGAATGAGGTAGACTTTGACTATGATGATATAGAGCTGCGTATGCTCGGTTGGGCAGACAAGGCAAAATATGGTTTTGAGACGAGTCTGGGTTTGAATCCTGCAAGTCCGTATGGCTATACTGCAATATGTGTGCTTTATAAGGTATGCTTAGAATTCGCACAAAAGTTGAAAGGTTCGGAAGACTTCTCTTTTTGTGACGAGGAAGAAAAGTATATGGAAATCTCAGAACTGTTGAACAATAGCCTATCACAGTTGGGTAATATATGCCAAGCCTACGAAGATAGTGTAGACTATATGAAGCAGTCAAGATTTATCTATGAAAAAATCAAGATGTTCCAATATAAAGTATTGGGAGATGCATCAGAAGCTGTAGATCGCTATCGCAATCTTTACCGACAAACAGAAGATAAGCAGAAAAAGACTTTCTTTGGCAAACAACAAATAGAGGCCATGTTGTACTACCGTACAAAAGGATTAAAACAGGAAAGGCGACGCTATTACACCGCATTTGCTATGGGAAAGCTAAAAGGTAAAGATAGAAACGAGATAGGCGAGGTACTAAGATATCTGCGGATGCAAGGCGACGTTAGCTGCTATGAGAATTTATTCTGGTTCAAAATGAGCAGCCGCGATGAATTTAATTTTGACGATGCCATAGAATTGTTGCAAGAATGGCTGTCTTTGTGTGAGAACAATGACAGACCACAAAGTGGGAAATTGAAAGCCATATTCTATCTTGCAGTCTGCTACAGTGCGATGGCTATAAACAGTGAGAAATTATGCAATGAATATGTTGAACAAGCAAAGAAATACTTTGAGGAAGCGACAAAACTTGCTGACTGTTTTGAAATAAATTCAATAAACAGTTTGGCATTTTTAGGAGAAGAAAATGATGTACGTTGCATATTGCTACCATCACAACAAGATGCAAGAAAGATGGTAAAGGCGCGAATAGAAAAAATAGACGGCAAAAAGGGATATGCTATAATTCCTAACTGTGGTAAAAATTTGAAAGCTTTCTTTTCCAATAAAGACAATAAATATGACAGTCTAAGAGATGAACGCAAAACATTTATAACTGGAAGTATAGGGTTTCGCTATGATGGGTTAAGGATTTATGATACCTATACAGAAACAGACCTGACAATAGAAGAGTTAGCTGAGACTGTAAAGGAGGAAGAAGTTGAGACAACCCCAATAACTGATGACAAGGAACAAGAAACACCTGTTAGCCAGACTGAAACCACGAAGTCTGTTGGTGCAAGTGTGAAAGACACGTCAGAAAGTTATGGTATCAAAGTTGTTGGAAAACTCGACCCTGAAAAACTTCTGGCTAATAGGTCCAGAGAAGTCAAACATAATGTTAATACGGGCATTGATAAGAATGGGACATTTGTAGGCAAAATTGATGCAGACTGCAAACGTGTCTGTGTTGGTACAAGATCTTATCTTATTGACAATAAGGAAGGATTCAAGTCTGGGTGGAGTCCAAAAGAATGTGACTATGACGAGAATAAGGAAGTATACTTTGAAAAGAAGGAAGGACCGAATTATAAAACAGGAGGCACTTTCACCTATGCTATAAACGTAAGGCCAAAAGCGGATGAAGATGAAGAATAATTAGGATAGCGTAAGAAAAACTGTTAGAGAATCAATGGCGGAGGCATGAGACCTCCGCCATTTAATTCTCTAACTTTCTCTAACAGCTCTACTATATGGTTCTTTTATTCTGTGTTCTACTGGAACTTGGCGTTGATAAATGTACTATACTCTTATTAGGCAAATCTGTGTATAAACATAAAAAACTAAATTACTCCACAAAATATAACGGATAAAACATTAAATTTATATAAAAATGTTTGCATGTAAAAAACACCATTTTTTCAAAATGTAGAAATAGGGACGGTAACGCGTGGCTGTAATCCTTTTTTATTTAATTCAAAAAATATGAATATGTTTTATAGCCTGGTTTTTAGTTAGTTACTGCTTTTTAAAACGAAATAGTTTCTTTCCATTTTTGAAAAAAAACTCTATTCGATATTTAATCATCTTCTTAATGTGTTTTTTATTGTTCGGTTATTTTTTATATCTTTGCAAATAACTAAAACAATTTTATTATGAATATAAACAATTTTGTAGACTTCGATAATGAAGTCCAAGAGGAAATTAAACAATGTTTGATGGATGACATATTGGCAACGACCAAGACGTCTTCCATAGAACAAGCTAAGGAATTTGTATATAATACTTTTGTCCCTGACGGCTTGATGAACAATGGTGAATACTATATTGATGAGGTTGGTCATGTTAGGAGGGCACCATCAGGAAAAGAAAATATCTTATGGAAAATGCTAAAGAATTTGCGTGTATTATATCTTACTAAGGAGTTAAATGCTGGAAAAGATATGAAAGATACGTATGATATAAGACAGGATTCTTTCTGCGTGCCTGTCAATTACATAGATAAAGATCATTTTAAGACAAAGTTGGAAGAAAAAAAAGGCTTAAATAAAATGATAGCTTATACATTACATGGTATAATATACACTTTAACTCATCCTCACAAGCCATTCTTAGAATTTGAGAAAATCAAAAGTAATGATGTTATGGAAACCTTAGTGAAGTATATGTTTGCACGCATTAATATAAAGTCAACAGGAGGATTCAGCAAAAGTAATGATGGGGAAGTTTTGCAAGAAGCCGAAAAATATTCGTCATACACAATCAAGCGAATAAAGAATCTCTGCCCTAAAGTTATTATATGTTGTGGTAATCAAAACAACAAAAACTTTATTTTAGAGAATTTCTTGAATCATAATGGCTTCCATTTTGAATGGACTGATGTACAAGGAATATGGATAGACAAAGAGTATGATATTATTGCAATAGACTCTTACCATCTATCATATGTTTGCTATGGGTATTCCGAACATAAAATGTATGATGATGTTGTAGGACAGCTATACAAATACATCATCAAAAATCTAGACTTTGTTAAATAAAACGGTTAAAGCATCTACCAGTAGATAACATCTATGCTATAACGCTTAAACATCCTTTCAGATGTGTTATGAGAATAGATGTTGCTGCTTCAACCATTATTCTGGAAGATATATGTGACTATCATGGACATTCAGGAAAAATGTTTAGGAAGTAAGCCACAGACTACCTCGTAGTTAACTCAATAACGAATAATAATTTAAGAAAATATGGCAACCAAAGAAAACAAAATATTGGATGAGCTTAGACGCCGCGGCACAATCTTTGAAGATCCTTGTCCGAAGTCTGAGGGTTTTATAGGTAAACTGATAGACTTGTTCTCGAAGAAAAAGTCTTGAATTGTGAAAAGATTGGTGAGGCGGAGGCTGGAAACCTCCGCTACTGTCAGATAAACTAAATAATATGAAGTTAGCGATTACTTATGCTGAGCTGCAGGATTATGTAGCCAGTCATTTTCATAAGACTGTGAATCTTGGGTATGTAGATGGGGCTACGGTGTCTGTCTCCGTGCCCATTAAGGTGCTGGGCTTTACAAAGTCTATAAGCATAAACCTTATTGTGAAGAAGATTGAGGGCACCGACTTGTTCTTGTCGTATGACGGCAAGATGGGTATCGACCTGCTTGTTTCGCCCGCTATCTCTTATGCCAAAAAACTTGTGCCGGAGAAAGCTGGTTGGGTGGAACAGATGCCTGGCAATATCGTTAAGCTGCGCCTTGGCGACATTGACAAGGCGCAGAAAGTGTTTGAAAAGGTGGAGCTGAACAATATCTTGTTTGAACAGGAAAATATTGTTGTAGAAGCTACTCTTCTGTAGCTGAACAATTAACGCGAAAAAATCCACCATATCTCCCAGCAGGCGTGTAACGCGTTGTTGGGAAGTGAGTTAGAGGCTGGTAGATAGCTTCTGTTTTGCAGATATCTACCAGCCATCTACCAGTCATCTACCAACAGATTATCTTTTTGAACCGCTATGGACTTGTACAGCTCACAAATAACCAATACCTTTGGCGGAGTGAATAAACAGACATTCATTCTGAAAACAACAAATGTTATGAGTGAGATGGCAAACAAACAGATGGTTTACCAAGCAATAAAGTCGATTGCGGATAATCTATGCAAGGAGGACAAGACATATCTTCGTGCCGACTTGGCTTTTGAACTAAAGAAGTATGGCATCGCTTCCGACTCTTCGGAAGTGAGCAAATTGGTGTTCGACGCCTACAGATTTTTTCATAACGATGGCAATATCTCCATCGCCTTTGTGTCGAACAACTCCCGCACAACACTTGTGGCTGAGTATCAGTTGAACGATAGTTTGGAGCAGGGCAACAAGGAGGAGGCTCTGAAGATTGCCGAGACAGAGTTGACGCTGTCTTCGTCGGCTTTAGAGCAATTGAAAGAGCAGGTGGAGCAGAACCTTTCGCTCGTTCTCGCTAAGGGTACTTCGAAAATGGCAGACGTAGTCATGGGTACCAATGGCGTGAAAAACGTAAGGAGCAAGGCGTCTGCCATGTTCGACAAATACACCAAAATGGTGGAGGCGTATCATTATGCCGAGGACAGCGTGCGTGGAAACATCGAGGACTTCACCTCGCTGCGTAGCGATATGGGCATGGTGTATCGCGACTATGCCATGAAGCTCATCGACATCTACGGCGACTCTATCAAGATGGTGCAGCCCGACTTGTTCGACTTCAAGCGCATCGAGTGGCTGGATGTAGACGAGATGCTAAAGTACGTGGAGCTGGAATACAACAAGCTATCTGAAAAGTGCGCAGCCCTGATGGGTGAGATATCAGACAATTTCAGAGCCTCTCTGCAGACTTCGCTGCTTGCTTACAAGTCGGCGTCGAACGGCAACAAGTCGTTGGGCTTGGCTATGGCAGGTTTGGCGATGCTTGACCATTACATGGGCGCCAGCGAACGCACCAATCGCCTTAAAACCGACCTGTCTGTGTTCCAGACCAGCGTGAAGCACGACGCCACTCGCATAAAGGCCGACATGGGACGCCTGATGGTGATATGCAAGACCCTGAACGATGTCGTCATTCCGAAGGCTAACGTGTTCATGCGCTATGGCGAGAAGCTGATGGCTTCCGACTTGAAGGCGATGTTGGACACGTTGTATGCGGATGAGGCTGTGCGACCGTTGGAGGAGAAGCGCCGAGAGCTGCTGCAGCGGTTGAAGACATTGGACATGGAGATGAACGACCATCTTCAGAACATTGATGTTTACACGTCGCTCATCAACGACATTACTTCTATGTTGGAGTCGAAGCGTGCGAGCTATATGGATGCCAAGGAGAAGAAACCGTCTAAGCCTTTCTTCCTCGTCAACTGGTTGACCTTCGGCACGGCAAACAAGAACTATTACCGCAACTACGCAGAGTGGAACGACAACTGTTTCCCGCTTATCCGCGAGTACGAGAGCTATCAGGTAGACTTGAAGCTGGATAAGGACGAGCTGGCATCGCATCGTGAGGAGCAAACACGTATTAAGAACGAATATGCGAAACTCTCGAACGAGCTGAACAAGGTGTCGGATACGCTAAGGAGCAAGATTGTTTGTTCTGACGAACTGAAGCTGAAGATGTTGAAGCATCTTCGTGACATGGTGGCTATGCTGAAGCTCGGACGCGAGATAATGGAGAGCAAGATAGACGAGAAGTGGGTGCACACTGTAGATATCCCGAACTTCAAGGAGACGGCGAAACTGCCTGCCGACGTAGAGCAGAACCTCTCGCAGTTCACCGCCATGCTGGCTGACAACATACATGCCGACGAGCGCATGGCGAAGAACATGCTTGACGGCGTGGCTGCATATACCAACGACCGCAAGCGGATTGAAGGAAATGCCGCGCAGAATCAGCCTGCAGAATATAGCGCAGAAGACTTGGCGACGGCAACCGACGCTATGGAGCAGTCGTTGCAACGCGGCATAGCTCTGTTCGACAGTTTCGTTCAGCTCAAGGCGCAGCAGCTCAACGGCAAGTTGGCTTCCGCCGCATACGACAAGGAGCTGAAGAAACACGCCGATGAGTTCAAGCGCGAGATAGCGAAGATAGACCATAAGAGCGCTTATCTGCGTGAGGTGTTCAAGCGGATAAACCTGGCTAGCAGTGAGGACGAGCGCAAGCAAGCCATGTCGCTGCTCAGCGATTTGAGCGGCTACTCGCTCTCGGAACAAGAGTTTGCAGACTTTATGAACGGTAAGAAACAAATTGAATTATAAAACAAAAAATGGAAAGTTCAAGAAGACAGCAAGCCCAGGCTGATCTGGGCATGAATTTCACACGCGAAGACCAGAAACGTGAGGCTGCTCTTGCCAAAGAGCAGGAGCGTGTTGCGAGGAAAGAGGCGAAACGTCAGCAGATGATGAGCATGCCCTCGTACCGCTTGATGGTGAAGACGTCAACGTATATGGACAAGTATTTCCTTGATCCTATCTTAGGCTTCATCCTTCCGGCAGGTGTTGGCGACGCCTTGTCGAGCGTGTTCGCATTCCCGTTCGTCTACTACAGTCTGTGCGTGGTTAGGTCGATACCGCTTACCTTGGCTGTGATCTACAACATCTTGATGGACGTCCTGATTGGTGCCATACCGTTCTGTATCGGTGATTTACTGGATGTGTTCAAGCGCTCGTATATCGAAAACTTGAGGTTGATAACCGGCTATATAGAGGACGACAAGGAGATAATAAATAAGGTGAACAAGAAGGCGTTCTGGACGGCTGTGTTCATCGCCGTGATTTGCTGGCTTATTTACCTTGTCGTATCATGGGCTATCAGCTTGGGAACATCGGCTTATAACTGGATTAGTTCATGGTTCTAACTTATGGCAAACAACATATTCTTTCAGCCCTTCGTCGGCAAGCATTATGCCGACGGAGGCATGTTCGGCAAGCGCATCATGATATTGGGCGAGAGCCACTATTGTGACGAGGGATGCGCCGACTGTGGCGACTGCCGTCTGCATCGCGAGTGCATGGGCTTTACGCAGAATGTGCTTGCTGACTATCTCGACGAGACTAACGAACGGCAGGACTGGATGCGTACGTTCGTGAAGTTCGAGCGGTCGCTGGTGGGCGAGGATACCGACCAGGCGCTGAGGCAGAAGATATGGGACTCGGTGGTGTTCTTCAACTATCTGCAGGTGGCGATGGGCGGTCCGCGCGAGGCTGGCACGTCAGCTCAGTATAGGCAAGCCGGCGAGGCGTTCTTCGAGGCGCTCGACAAGTATCAGCCCGAGTATGTCGTCGTTTGGGGCAAGCGCCTTTGGGACAAGATGCCTGGCGAGCGATGGCAGGACGGCGAGCCGATAGTAGTGGACGGGTGCAGCACGGCGACGGGCGCTTATCTCCTGAACAACGGCAGGCGTGTGAAGGCGATGGCGGTGAACCATCCTTCCGTAGGCTATTCGTGGGATTATTGGTATCGTGTGCTGGAAAAATTCTTCTTGCATTAAACGGTGGAAAAACGACGCAGGTTTCTGAAACGATTGTTTCCGAAACCTGCGTTTCGTAAATAGATATGCGTGATTTTGTGCTTTTGTTAATGATAATATTGCACTAAACACTTTGATAGTTAATGCTTTATGCCCATCTTTAAATTCGAAACCGCTGTTTCCGAAACGTAGGTTTCGGAAATGAGGCATATTAATAGCCTGATTTCTTTCGCAATAAGTCATCGTTCTGCGTCCGCCGTCCAATCAGATTCCGTCCGCCGTCCGATTGGGTTGCGTTCGGTGTCCGATCGGGTCGCGTTCGGGGTCCGATCGGACGGCGTACGGTGCACGATGAGAATTTGTGGCGTTAAGGCAAACTCTTAATAAGTTTGGCTGCAACTCAACAATAAAAATAAATTTCCATTTGTTTTGCTTAATCGGATTTTTGCACTACCTTTGCGCCTTGTAAACTCATTAATAACAATAGAAGGGCTTGGTATAAAGGTCCTGAAAACCGGCTCGACATGGAGGAGAGCCAAACGAAAACCTGCTTATTAATAATTAATCAATAACTTAAACAAACCGAAATGAAACTTAATCGTTTAATTCTCGCGGCTGTAGCAGCGATGTTCGTAGAAGGAGCATACGCACAGCAGCCGTACGGCGGATGCTGGCATCCGGACGACATCAAGAACTGGTCGCCGGAGACCGACAAGGACGCAAAGTTCAACCGCTCGCGTGTGCCATTGGCAAAGCGTTTCAAGGAGCCAACGCTGATGAAGGCTAACCAGAACCAGTATTATGAGGGTCAGATCTGCAACGCTCCAATCCTTTTCCCGACATGTTCTATGTGTCCGTCGCAGGGCGCTTACAACTTCCTCGGCTATCAGCCTACCTACTGGCAGTATATGGACAAGCTCGTTTATTGGGCAGGTTCGGCTTCTGAGGGTATCATCATCCCGCCGCCAGCAGGTTCTATCGATGCTGCTCACCAGAGCGGTGTGAAGGTGCTGGGTCAGGTGTTCTTCCCGCCGTACGCTTATGGTGGCAACCAGGCATGGGTGCGCCAGATGCTTACTAAGGAGAACGGTGAGTATATCTATGCTAAGAAGCTCTACGAGATTGCTAAGTACATCGGCTTCGACGGATGGTTCATCAACGAGGAGACCGGCGGCGGTACCGATTCGGAGTGGATTGGTTTCATCAAGGAGTTCAACAAAATTGCCGACGCTAACGGTGATACACAGATGGAGATTCAGTGGTACAACGCTTCTTACTCTCCGAATGTGTCGATCCTGAAGTCGCACAAGAATACATCGCAGTTCCTCGAGTACGGCTCTCCGGGCGACTATCGCAGCTATGCAAGCCAGCTTGGCTGCACAGAGGCGGAGACATTCTCTAAGATTTACGGTGGTGTGCAGGTGGCTGCAAACGGACACACCGGTTTTGAAAGTGCGCTCAATAGAGCAATGCCTACCAGCGGACACGTTGGTTCGCTCGACCTCTTCTGCCCAGAGGAGAAGACATGGAAGGACAACGTGCGCAACTTGCTGGGCAAGAACGATACTGGTCCTGACGCATACAAGGCTATAACGAAAACTTTCGAGAACGAGATGCAGATGTGGACCAACTATGCCGGCGACCCCACTGTTACTACAGATGCTTGGTCAGGCATCTCGGGTCACGTGCTCGAGCGTTCGGTTATCAACTCTATGCCGTTCACAACGTCGTTCTGCGTAGGTGTGGGCAAGCACCGCTTCGTAGAGGGCGAGGTGAAGGCTTCGCAAGACTGGTACCACTCTGGCGTGCAGAGCATCATGCCTACATGGCGCTACTGGATGGAGAACAAGGACGATGCTTCTTTCGAGATCAACTGGGAGGACGCTTGGAACTTCGGTTCGAGCCTTAAGCTGAAGGGCGGCTCTGCGTTCACCGGCGACCACCTCTGGCGTCTGTACAAGACTCAGCTCGCCGTGAACGGCGGTGGCACATTGCGCCTGGTTTACAAGTCGTCGAACACAACGAATGCTTCTGTAGAGGTGAAGCTCTCTACAACAAGTTCTGTAAATCCTGACGTTACGCTCTCTAACCCGACTACTAAGACAAAGAACGGTTGGACGGTTGCTGAGTACGACCTTTCTTCGCTCAACGGCAAGACTATCTATATGATCGGTCTTAACGTTAAGGCTAAGTTCACGGTATACGACTACGAACTCTCGCTCGGCGAACTCTCTGTGCTGCCTGCAAACTACGCTCCCGCGGCTATCGAGGTGAAGAACCTCGCTACGACAAGCACGCTGGGCAACGTGCAGGGCGACGCTCGTCTGACATGGGACTTCGACTATACAGCCGACTTCGACCACTTCGATATTTATAAGGAGAACGAGGACGGCACACAGACATTGGTTGGACAGACTCGCGACGAGGCGTTCTACGTTCCGACATTCCAGCGTAAGGACAACGAGTCGTACGTTAAGTTCATCGTTACTCCGGTTATGAAGGACATGCGCCAGCAGAAGGGCAAGAGCATCGTACTCGACTACCCGCAGGCTACCGCTCCTGTTGTTTCGTTCAATATCAGCAACAGCTATCTGAAGGTGGGCGAGAGCGCTACTATCACAGCTAACGGCACTGGTAATCCGACTGCCTTCAAGTGGACTCTGCCTGAGGGTCTGAAGCTCGCAAACGGCTTCTCACTCACCGACCAGACTATCACCGTAGTTGCAGAGAAGGTGGGCAAGCAGCGCGTGAGCGTAGAGGTGACTAACGCCATCGGCACATCTACTACTTCAAGCAACATTCTCGACGTAATGACCGAGGAGGAATACAAGAAGATTTACAACGTTGTATATCAGAAGAAGGTGCTCGGCTACAGCGGCTCTACCAACTATCAGGAGGTGCCCGACAAGATTATCGACGGTGTGACCAATCCTTATTCTGTAAGCGACAAGTGGTGCAACGTAAGTGCTGACAACTGGGTGACATTCGACCTTCAGGGCGTTTACCGCATCTATAGCTTCAAGATATACGACGGCAACTCAGGTCCGGAGTCGGGCGTAGACCAGATCGATTCTTACCAGATTCTGCTCTCTGAGGACAACGAGCACTGGACAACTGTTGTAGACACATACAACCGTCAGAGCGAGAGCATCAAGACCGACTTCATCGCTCCTACACGTGCTCGCTACGTGAAGCTCGTTCCGCACGTCAACGGCATCCTCCGCATCTGGGAGTTTGAGGTTTACGGCAAGAAGGACAACAGCATGAAGATTTCGGCTTCGCCTGAGCAGATGACTATCAACGCCGGCGAGAGCAACAACATCTACGTAACTTACGACCTCGGCGAGGTGGCTAAGGACCCGCAGTTCAAGTGTACGGCTACAAGCAAGAACGGCAACGTGAAGATCGGCACAATCAAGGAGAACACCAAGAAGTCGACATTCATCATCCCGCTTACTGCTCAGAAGCGCATGGGCGACGACGTAGTGACTGTTCGCGTTGAGAACGGCGACGACTACGAGGAGGCAACTGTGCAGGTAGAGGTTGACGCTACAACACAGCCTAACGTGCTCAATGGCAAGAAGGCTGAGGTGCGCCACTACAAGAACGACTACTCTTTCGAGGCTGCTTACGACACTTACGACATCAGCGGTCTTACCGACGGCAACAAAACTGACGAGGCTCTCAGCGATATCGAGGCGCCGTCTACACACCGCGACGACGTGTGGGTTATCTTCACGGCTCCGGAAGGCAAGCAGTGGGATCTTGCAAAGGTTGTTGTGAACATTCCGAACAAGAACTACGCAGAGAACGACAACAACGAGATGAACTACGTCAACAAGGACGTGAAGATTGCTGTGGGCGACGACCTCACACGCATGAACACCGCGAAAACATTCTCTGGCTTGAAGGAGGTTTCGGAGCTTAGCTACATCTTCCCGGAGAGCGTAAAGACTAAGTATCTTGCTGTAATTTGTAACCTCTATGTCTACTCTTACCCGTCGCTCGCTGAGGTTTCGGCTTTCGAGCAGTTTGCTGACCCGACAGCAATCAACAACGCTACCGTGCAGAACGCTGTTAAGGGCATCTACACAGTGAATGGCACAAAGCTCAACGCTTTGCAGAAGGGTATCAACATCGTGAAGTTCGCTGACGGCACGGTACAGAAGGTACTCGTGAAGTAAATTATTAATTGGTAATTATTAATTATTAATTGGTGATTATTAATTATTAATTGGTGATTATAGAATATTACGGCTATCAGAAGTTTACAGCTTCTTGATAGCCGTTTTTTTATGGCTATAATACGTCTCTCGTATTGTTATTGCACGAAAAAAGGTGGAACAATACGTATGATTGTTCCACCTTATATAGTGTTAATGTCTTAGTTTTTCCCAGATTTCTTAAAGGTTGTCAGAAAGGATTTTGAAGAAGTCCTTGTGCAGCGCATTCGAGATGTCTGCAAGCATGGCAGTATCGATACTGTTGCGTCCTAATGCTCTGTATACTGTAGAGCGGTTGCAGTGAAGCTCTTTGGCAAGCCAGCCTGCCGACCGTCCTTGCTTTTCGAGTTCTTCCTTGATGAGTTGTCCGATGTTTACCATTTTCTTATGCTTGTATTGTGTTTCCGACTGATTGTTTGTGCGTGGTGTTAGAAGCTAACACCGACACCGATTGACAAACGCTGGCTGCCCATGAAGTCCTTCAGATGAGAGTCCATAGCGAAGCGATACTGATAGGTGAGGCGGAGTGCGAAGTAAGAATACTTGGCGCAGACACCGATAACCGGAGAGATAGCCCATGCAAGGTTCGCCTTCTGGTCGTCCTTGGTGTATTCCTGAATCTTCTTGTTCTCCTTCTCGTCATCCTTCGGCTTCAACACGCCGTCCGGGTCGTTAGGATAGCCCTTCTTGTTAGGATAGATGTCGTCATGGTCGTCGGTCACCTCGTACTTGCCGTAGTAAACCTTGGTTGTTGCGCCAGGACCGAAGAAGATCCATACCGGATTAACAATCTTCACCGTCCAACCAAAGTTGACGTTCACTTCAGGCATATCCGGAGTGCGGCAGTCGTTGCGCATCATCTCGAACACCTTCGAGTTGAGGCTCATGCTGAAGAATCCGCCCACCTTATGCTTCTTGTACTTGCCGTAAGAGAAGCCGATAGGGGTGTCCTTCGAGAACTCGTATGTGAACACTCTTGCATGGCTCTTCTTGTCTACCTTAATCTGGTCGATGCGGTTTATCTGTTCCTGCGCCTGCACCTTTGTAGGGCAGTTGTTCTTCACAGCCAGAGCGTAAAGTTCGCGTGCCTTGTCAAACTGCTTCTCGTTGTAGTAGAAGTCGGCCTGCTTGTAGGTCATGTCGCACTCGCTGAAGAACTTCGTGAGGCAGTTGTTGTAGCGGTTTGCAGCGAGGTTGTCGTACGGGTTCAGCTCCATAACTCGGTTGTAGTACTCGCTGGCTCCGTAGTAGTCGAGCAACTTGAACTTCTGTTCGCCAATCTCGCGGTAGTGGAGGATGGTGTCTACCAGAGCAATGTTGTTCTCGTTCTCAAGCGAGTCGACATCAGTACAGCCGCGTGCCACGACAAACTGGTCGCGAGCCTCCTGATAGTTCATGTTCTTGAGTTCCTCCATACCCTTATTGCGGTGTCCGCGGTAGCAGCCAGCGTCGACGGTGCTGTTCGGGTCGATAGCCTGATAGGTGAGCACCTGCTTCGGCTGCAAGTCGTCGATGAACACGGTAGCTGGTGCATAGCCCGGCGAAGTGATGGTGAGCATACGTCCGCGATACTTCTGTCCGGTAGGGAACTCGATGTAGTAAACCATGTCAGAGCCTTCAAGCTCGGTGTTGTAGGGCGTAGCGCTCTTGTCCATCGACGATTCGAAAGTGAGCGGAATCGACTGGTTGCACTTGAAGATGACAGCAGCTCTGTCGTTGTCGCCGGTATACACATCGTTAGGCTGCGATATGTCTGTAATCTCCAGCAGGTTCTGTGAGAAAGCGACGCACGCCATGAGGCACATCACGGCGAGTGAGATAATTCTTTTCATAATGATTACGTTAAATGTTTATGTTTTATGTCTGTTTGTTTTTTTAGTCAAGTCTTTATCTTACTATTCTGAACGATCCGAGGTGGAAGACGTCTTTCTTCTGTGTCACGATGTTGCCTGCCGTGTCTTTGTACGGCTGCCATGTGCGCACCTGGATGAGCGGATTGTCCGAATCGCGGAAGTCAACCATCAGGAAGAGATAGCCCTCGTCCTGATAGCGGTCGGTCTTCCACAACTGTTTCAGCGTCACGCCGTAGATGTTGTCGTACTTCGGGTGTTCTACTATTTCGATGTCTGAGAACTTCACGTTGATGAACTTCACTGTCTTGAACACCATTGCGAGTTTAGACAGATACTCCTGCTTTGTCTGCTTGATGTATACCACTTTGTTGTTGGCAAGCGTCATTTTAGTCATGTCGCTGTTCGGCTTCTCTCTCACCACGCGTCCAGTGATGATGAGCGCCTTGTCGCTGAACACGCTGTTGAGCATCGCATTGTCCTTGCGGTTGTACGCCGTGCGGAAGTTCTCTATGAAGTCGACTATAATCTGACGTCTTGCATAGTCGAGCTCCGACTCCTTTGCAGCCATCAGTTCCTCGTAGCGGTTCATCTCGATAGCGATAGCCACGCTTGTGATGAGTCCGTTGTGGTCGTAGTTTACGGTGAGTTCCTGGCGTGCGTCAGCTTCGTCAGCCTCAAGCATGTCTACCGGGATGCCACGCACCTGATAGCCGTCTTTAGTCTGCAAGCAGCGGCAGCGTATGCTCATCGGCGGACAGCTCAAAGCGCTGCTCTTCCATATCTCGCGAATCTCCTCGATAGCCGCTTTCGATACGTTGTCTTTCGAGAGTTTCACGGTTTTTTCGCCGTCGTCGGCAGCCTTTCTGAATGCGTCGAGCAACGCTTTTGTGTTGGCTTCCATACGGTCTTTCAGCTGCGACTCAACAACGCCGTCCGTAATCTTGAATGTTGTATCGGCAAGCGCGCTGCCTGCACATGTTAAAACCAATAGTAAAAGAAATAGTCTGCTTTTGATTTGTGTTATCATTTTCATTTTCTTTTTTTGCTATATATGTTTTTAATGTCGTTCTGCGGTATGTTTGCGTATAATTCAGCCTTTATGTTGCCTCCGTTCTTGAACAGTTCGCTGGTCGGAATGCTCACTACGAAGAGATGTATGATGTTCTGTTTGGGGTTGTGCATCACAAGGTCTGCCTTTATAAGGTCTTTGTCTATCTGTGTTACGTTGCAGTAGGTGTCCATCTCGTTTGTCAGCACGAAGAAAACCGAGTGTAGCGGCATGGTGAGCGTCTTCTTCACGTTGCCGTACTGATGCTGGGTGAGCGTAACATTGCAGTTGCCTGCCAAGTTCATCAACAAGTTCACCGCCGACTCCATAGGATAACTATGGTCGAACACCGGCTTCCATGTTTTTGCATCGATGAACACGTCAGAACGCAGCGAATTGATTTGGAACGACTTGCCTGGCAGCAACTTAATTCTCTCCTCGTTGGTGTCTGCAAGGTTCTGCTTGTTAAGTATCAGTTTCTTGCAGAAGTCTTCTCCTCCCGTGTTCTTTGAGAGTTGCTTGTATACGAACTCGTCGGCGTTCTTCTTGTCGAAGCGGTCTTTCTGTGCCTGCATAGCTGAAGGCGTAGCGAGAAGGGTGAGAAGCAATACGATTCCCGATAGTTTGTGTCGCATATAGTCTGTTTTTTTAGTTGATATTCTAATGAATGTTATACTTGATTCCAATGAATGCTATATATAAATCTAATGAATGCTATATATAATATATTGGTGATGTATATAATATAATGTGTGGCAGAACTATTCTGTGAGAAGATTGAATCTTGCCACGCCCACCTTTGCATCGGTTTGCTGTATGTCGCCCTTTGTAAGCGGGTTCATCATGATGCTGAAGTTGACGGGTTCCTCAGTTGCTACAAGCACGAATGCGTCGTGCGACGGCATGTCCGGCGTTATGAACGGCTCCGACTTGAAACCGACGGTGCTGTTAGCCGGAACAAGCAGGTTTGAGCACGTTGCCTCTTCGTCCATAGGCAGGATGAGATACTTGTTGCCGTCCTTGTCGATGTTGAGGATGTTGACGTAGAGCGTCTCCTCGGTGTTGTTCTTCACGCGAACGTAGCACGGCGTGTTGCGCTTTGCGCTGTTCGCAAGCGGCAGACCGGTTTCAACGTCCACAAGTTCGAGACTCACGTCGAAGTCAGACGCAATGGCATTCTCGCTGTTGAACAGCTGCTGTTCAGCAGAACCTTTTGCTGATGTGCCTTCGTTGAGTATCTCAATAAGACGAGCTGCCATGAGCGAGTCTTTAGACGCAGCACGATACGATGTGCCGGTCACCTGCATGTAGGTGTCGGGATGCACCATCTTCTTAGACGAACTGAATAGCTGCTTCACGAGATAGCCCATATACTGCTTCGTGAGATTCTTGGTGCACTTCGACGACATGCTCACAAGACTGCCTACGGTGTTCACTCCTTCGCGTGTGAAAGACAGCATCTTCTGCTTGTTCTCGTCGATGATAGTCACCGCACTCTCAGAAGAAATCTTCAACTTCGTAGTCGGTGTGACGTATTTTCTCGTAGAGAGCGGCGTAAGCGTCTTGCCCTCTTGTATATAAGCCTTGCCCACAACAGAGTAAACCACGTACTTCTGTGCGCTGGCTGCTATCGGAGCGAATGCGAAAAGCAAGGTGGCAAGAGCCACCAGTGTCTTATTTCTCATAATTGAAAATGTTAAAGTGCTCAATTCCACTTGGGTTAATGAATATCGGAGTCTGCTTGAAATCGGTGAGTTTTCTCACCTGCTTGTAGAGGAAATGCTCAAGTTCCTGAGTAGAGAGACCCTCAGCGTGCTCCTCCTTTGCAGCTCCGTTTAGAGCTTCTACCAGCGCCTTGGTGAATGCGCCGTTCTCCCACGACTCGTCCTCGCGCGACTTTGTGTCCGACGAGCTTGAGGCATAGAGCAGCATACCGTTCTTCGAGCGTTTCAACTGCTCGATGAAGTGAGTCGTGGCAGCCGATCTGCCGCCCTCGAAGAGAGCGCCCGAATAGCAGGCGTCTACAAAGGCGATGAGTTTGCCGTGAATATCCTCCGCCTCGTTTCTAAAGTCGGAAGCGCTGAAGCACTCATACAACTTGTTCGTGTTGCATCCGTAAGGCATGAAGTAGAATCGGTCTTTCTCGTCGCGCATTCCGTGTCCGGCGAAGAAGAATATGCAGACATCGTTAGGCGACGATTCCTGCTTCAGCCATTCCATAGCCTCGAATATATCAGCTCGTGTAGCCTCGTTGTCGCAGAGTATCTTCACCTGCACATCCTCATAGGGCAGTCCCTTCTTTGATGTGATAGCCTTAGAGAAGTCCTTCGCATCCTTGCATGTGAATCTCAGCTTAGGCAGTTTCGGGTCGTTATAGTCGCCCACGCCGATAGCCACAACGAAGAGTTTCGGCAGTTCCATAGACGTAGCCTCTCGGATAAGGCGTATCGTTGCCGGCTCGCTGTTTCCGTTTTTGTTCTGAGCGTACATCATCACAGTGCAGTCGTGGCGTGGCAGGTCTACGTCGATAGTGTTAGCAGCTCTCACCGCTCTTGTCGTAGGCTGTCGCTGTCCGTCCACCATTACTACGATGCGTGTGCTGTCTGCGCAGTTGCCAGCAATCAGCTGATACTTCAGTTTTATCTGGTCGGTATGGAACATCGACTGGTCCTCTGGGTATAGAATCTTAAGTACCGGAGCCGAGTTAGCCGCCGCAAGTATAGGCTGTGCAGCCGGAGTTGCTTCCTTTTCAGCCAGAATATGTGCCGGTCCCTTTATTATACGAGGCTTCGGCTGTTCTTCTGCTGGCTTCGGCGCGGCTGGTTGCGGTGCGGCAGGTTGTGGTGCTGCAGGCTGCGCAACGACAACGGGCTTGGGAGTTGTTGGCGTGCTGCTTATTCCTGGGATATCAACCTCGATATCGAAGTCGCCGTCCAGTGTTTCCTTCTTTGTGTCAGGCTTTTCTGTAGCTTTGTTTGCAGGAGCCTGAACGATGGGTTCTGGGGTGGGGATGTTAGGGGTGCTAGGGGAGCTAGGTGTACTAGGGGAACTAGGGGTGCTAGGGGTACTAGGGGCGCTGGGGATGCTGGGCGTGCTGGGGGTATCAGGAGCAGCCGGCTCTGTTTTGGGCTGTTCGGGCTGCAAGTTCGCAGCCATAGCCATCCACTTCTGGCTTTCCTTCTCGTTCTGTTCCACAAGAATGCCGTTGGCATAGCAGTCGGCGAGCGTCAGTTGCGCTCTCTTATAGTTGTTGTTAGCAGACTGGTGGAGCAAGTCGAACGCCTTGTCGTAGTCGCGTGGCACGCCGCGACCGTTCATATAGCAATAAGCCAGGTTATATTGCGCCTTCGCATAGTTCTGTCTTGCCGAACGCTTGAACCACATAGCCGCAGAAGCATAGTCGCGCTCGATGCCTTCACCGTTGAAATAAGCGTAGGCGATGTCGAACTGCGCCTCGGCATTGCCCTCATTAGCCGAAATGAGATAAGCGATAGCCGCCTCCTCGAAGTTGCCCTGGCGATAGAGCGAGTCGCCCTTATGCAGCAGCAACTTGCCTTGCTCTTCGTTCGGCGCAGCCAGTGAAGTCATAGCTGCGAGTAGCATTGCCGGAAGTATTGTCAGTCTTGTTAGTTTTTTATTTCTCCACATAGTATATTGACTTTTTGATGAATTTCAGTTTAGTGTGTCTCGACAGCATCATCACAATCCATTTGTACTGCAGACGCGCCGTCTCTACAAGAGCCAGTCCGATGAGTGGGAATAGCAGACTGATGTAGAAGTTGTATTTAGAGAAGAGCAGGAAACTGATCCACACCAGGAACGCAGTAAGCAGGAAGTAGTAGAACTTTATCCAATACAGATAGTAATACTTGTGCTTCTGTGTGAGGTACGATCCCACAGCCGACGACATATAGCAGAGCACGATGGTGAGCACGATGCAGAAGAAGTCGTTCAGCACGAACACCTTGTGGTGCGACATCGACGAGAGCATGGCATACGCCTGAATCTTCATGCCCGGCATCTTGCCCAGCGGCGTGATATGCGTGTCAGCCTCCTCGTTGATAGTACCGAGAATAACGATTCTATTCTTTATCAAGTTTTTGTATTTAAGCACATCGTTGTGCGGAATCACCACAAAGTCGGTGTGGCTGTATTCGATGTTGCGCTGTTTCGGAGTCGCCTCCTCCGGTTTAGTGTTTGTGTATTTGCATACCGCCATGTATGGCAGCGAGTAAATCACATTGTTGTTGATGTGTTCGTTCTGCGAGTATTTTCTTATGCAGCCGTAGCCTTCGCCCGATATCACATTGCTGAAAGCCCATGTTATGCCGTCGCCTTCATAGCTGAAGAACGAGCGTCGCACTTTTCTGAAACGGTCGTTGATGTAGTCGTAGTCGGTGAGTTTGCACGAGAACATTGCGTTGTCGAGGCTCGATACGGCATTGATGAGATATTCGTTCTCGCCCTCGTCGTAGCTCGGGCGCTCGAAGATAAGGTCGACGACGAGCACCTTCGGGTTGCATTTGTTTATGTTCGTCATGCAGTCGGCAATCTTGCGTCTGTCGTACAGTTCGGTCATATCCACCAGCACGATGTCGTTGTTTATCTCCTTCACGCCGCTGCTGTTCTGTATTTCGTAGAACACGTCAGTCATAGAGAAGTCGCTGAAAGCCTTCTTCACGGGGTTCACCACCGTGAGGTTTATAGACGCGAAGGCGAGCAACCAACCCATGAATAGCACAAGCAGCGTGATGCAGAGATGGTCGATGCTTATGAGTCGGGTCAGGTCGCTTCGCTTCGGCCTCCTTAACTTGAAGTTAGGCTTCTTTATATTGAGTTTCGGTGTTTTCAAATTGTTCGTAGTGTTTTGTAACTATATGCGGCATCGCTGCCGGTTGTAATCTCATTTAAGTCTAGACCTAAAAATATGTGATTTTTAGATAATTTTTGCAAAGTTAATCATAAGAATTGAATATTTATAATAATGTATGTCGCATAATTGCAACAAGCATATAATTAATATATGTATAAGCATATAAACACCCACCGCAGCACAAGGATTTAATGTGATTGGCGTTTTTTTTCGTGTTGCAAAGAAATTAATTCTGTAAAAAGTTGTGAGGTTGGTTTTAATGATATATATTTGCAAACAAATTATTAAAGTGAAATTATTACAACCGCTAAAAGACCGCTATAATATGAGCAAGAACAATCTGTTATATAAGACATTCCGCCTTTACGTTGACGGATTCCGTAGCATGACAATAGGAAAAGTTTTGTGGACCGTTATCCTCATAAAACTCTTTGTGATGTTCTTCGTGCTCAAACTGTTTTTCTTCCCCGATGTGCTTGAGCAGAAAGCCGCCGGCGACAAGGCTTCGTATGTAGCCGGCGAACTAACGGGCGGGCGCGTTGAGCAATAGGCATATAGAAGTGCGGCAGAAGTAGTGTGCGGCGAACGCCGCCCGTTCGGATTCCGTCCGCCGCCC
>JABLTL010062464.1_pt1 | contig 23614 bp, 23 predicted proteins | sample 7160151 | NCBI WGS metagenome assembly JABLTL01 (sample SAMN14651223, study PRJNA627086) | human gut metagenome | isolation source: feces | host: Homo sapiens
CAGGAAGGGGCAAGCCCCTTCTGATAAGCTGCGTAGCAGCTATTTGGTTATGAGCAAGTAGCGAAGCGGATTGCGAATATCCACTTGACCTCATAGAACAGAATTTCCTGTAAAATAAAAAGTCCGGGAAGCACCATACCCGGACTTTTCATTTCTTAATTATAATTTATAGCGCTATAACTATATGATATAGTTAATTAAGCACGTTTTCTTCTTGTAACAGCCATTCCTGCTACTGCTGCTACTGCTACGATTCCAGCATACATCATAACATTTGTTTCACCTGTTTTCGGTGATGTTGTAGATGCAGATGCTGTAGTAGAAGAAGTTGTTCCCTTATTTGTAGTAGTTGTTGTTCCTTTGTTTGTAGTTGTAGTAGAAGCAGCTGTCGCTTTGTCAACTACGAATGCTACCGGTGAAAGGGAAGTAAAGGTAGCTGTGACTGTACCATCACCGGCTTTGCTTTCCACTTTTTCCCAAGTTTTTGTTGTTGTGTTGTAGTGAAGAACCGCAACTTTTGTAGAAGCTGTTACACCTGTTACTTTGAATGTGATAGTTACAGGGAATACTGTACCATCCGGAACTGTTACATTTTTCACATCAACAACCTGCATTGTAGATGTATAGTCAGAACCAAGCAGTTCTTTTAATTTTGCTTCTGTTTTTACTTCAGCAACTGCACTGGCATACTCTGCCGGTACTTCACCAAATGTTGCATTTACAGCTTTTCCATCTTTATCTGTAGCAGTTGTTACAGCTGTTACTACACCAGATACACTTACACTTGGCTGAGCAAACGCTGTCACTGCTGATGCTACGGTTAATACTGCTGCACATGCAAGAGCGATAAATTTTTTCATAATCATTTTCCTCCTAAATTTCTATTTGTGCTTTGCGCTCATTATAGCATTATTGAACTGATTTGTAAAACATATTTATCAACAAATCACGCAATTGTTCTTCATTTACATGAAATTCTTCATTGACTTCCCCTGGCACGACTTCACCTGGGACATATTCTGTCTCTTCCTCCAACTCATAAGAAGAGAGCCGATCAATCTGGGTTTCTCCCAGGTCGGTTACCATATAAGGGGCAAGTACATCTTTATAAAGATTATAGTAACTTGCAATCCCACTTGTATTTTTCCGAATCGTAGAAATCAATGCCGGAATATACTGGGTCTGACGTCTCATACGTTCATTATTGCTTCCTTCTTGATTAATATCACGATATCTTACATAAAGTTCCGCTAAATCCCCTGTCAATGTAATTTCAGCCCCCTTTTGGAACGCAGAGTCAATGTAAGTATAATCTTCGGGAACCGTAATTGTAACTCCGCCAACCGCATCATTGATTGCATGAATCCCTGCAATGTCAAGTGAAACATACCCTGCAATCGGCAAATCATATAGCAACTCCGAAACCGTCTTTTCCATTGCGAGACAACTGCTCTGTTTTCCATCTCCATAGGCATACTGTGTCGCAATCTGAGCTCTCACTGACGTATAATAATTTCCGTTTGCATCGTAAATATCAACATCTGTCATAGAGTCTCTGGATACCTGAAGCACTTTAACTTTCTTTGTTTGTTTATTTGCCGAAAGAATCATAACACAGTCTGCCTGACCTGCTGTTCCAGGTGTATCTTGAAGGGTTACTTCTTCCTTTTTATCTACACCGATAAACAGATAGTTTTCCAAATCCGTATTATATTCATACTTATGTCCGTTATATTCAATTGTATTATCCGAAGCCTGTGAAACCTCTGCCTGCGATGTCTGCTGATTTTGGGATGCCTTTTTTGCCGTTGATGTCTTCTTAAGGTATCCTGCTGTCAGCAGTGCAATGCATAAGATTCCGGCAAGCCCAAGCACTGCCACCGCTACTATTTTTCCACTCTTATTCTTCATTTACAAGCACTGCCTCCACCAGAAATCTCTGATCACTGTTTCCATTACAGGTTGACAATGTAATAATTTTATCCTCTGTTGTGACTTCAACATCAGAGTCAATATAAGATGACATATTTCTCACTTCTTTTAATGAATCCAGATATTCCTGAAATCCTTCCTCTGATTCAAAATCGAATGAATTTAAAATATGACGGTTATCATAAGTAACCGCAGCAAATACCTGATAGGTCAAAATATGTTCCGGTGTATAAATAAGAATCTGCGAATGAGCTTTCATATAAGATTCATCCATATAAGATTTCAGACCTCCAAACATGGTCTCATCTCTCATATTATGACCATAAATCACCGTATTTTTATCTGAAAAATCCTGTGAATTTAAACTCTGGGTATAGATAGCACCCGGAAGTCCCTCTGCCCCATCAATGGTATGATCCAGATAATATAAGTCATCCGATGCTCTTTGTAAAATCGGATAATCTACCTGTGTATCCGGTATCCGAATCCATGCATAAACCTCTGAGTTTTTCTCTTTTAAAGAAGAAAAATCGATTGGTATTTCTACTGTTTTTTCTTCTTCTGCCGGTTCATCTGTTGTCTGTTCTTCCTGTTTCGTTTCTTCCTGCGGTTTTTTATTTTCCTCAGCCAGGTCTTCATAAACCTGTTCACGGTCTTTTTGCCCGAAGTAATATCCTGCTCCAACTCCAACCGCAATTACAAAAATGACAAAAAACATCCAGAACCATTTATTTCTTCGTTTCATGAGAACCCTCTTTTAACTGTCTGACTTCCTGTTTCTTTTTATTTCTTCCCTTTTCCTTTGGAATTGCTACCAAAGTAGAAAGACCAAGATATTTTTCAATGTCATCCTCTGTCTTAATATTATCGTTTAATAAGAGCTGGATGACAAGGATCGCACAGACCAATACTGCTCCTGCCAAAAATCCTAAAATGGTATTCTTTTTCAAGCTTGGACTGATTGGTTCTTGCGGTGTTTCTGCATTTTCCACAGTAGTCGGCGGGTCAGATTTCATAATCTCACCCATTTTGGTCGCTGTATTTTTTGCTATCGCATTTGCCACAATACTGGCATCCTGAGGATTTTTACTAGTTGCTGTAATCACCAGAATACGGGTATCATCTTTATTGGTAACAGAAAGCATTTTTGAAATCTGCTCTCTTGTAAATGTTTTACCCTCTTCTTTTTTCAAGGTTTCAATTGCTCCGTCAATTACGGGCTTACTTGTGGCAATCACTTCAAAGTCTGCTGTCAGTGCACTACCAATCTGAATATCGGCAAGAGAAGTTACACTGGTTGTTTTATTTAAAATATAAAGCATGGCACTGGACTGATACTTTGGTGTAATCAGTAAAATTGTACTTCCAAGAGCAAGTCCCGCTCCAATCAGCGCACAGATTATAATCAGCCACCATTTTTTTAGAAGACATTGAAATAACGCACCTAAATCAATCTCGATTTCATCATCGTATTCTTTATTCATTTCGTACCTCTTTTCCTGTTTCTATTGTGCTGGCACAATGTATTTATTATTTGTAATATTTTCCATAGTAGCTTCCATATTTTTTACCATAATAACTACCTTTACGAGTATCTACTTTATTCAATACCACACCTACGATATTCGGATTTGCCGCATAAAGCTGTTCTTTTACACTTTTTGCCATTGATTTTGGTGTGCGGTCTGCTTCTAACACCAATACAGAACCGTCACAACGTTTTGCAACAACTGCCGCATCAATGACACTTCCAAGAGGCGGAGTATCAATAATAATATAGTCAAATGTTTTCTTTAAACCTTCTAATAGTTTGTCCAGTCTTCCATTTCCTAAAAGTTCGGTTGGATTAACCGGAAACAGACCACAAGGAAGCATAAAGAAATTCTTTTTATTCGTTGAATATACAACTTCTGTCATATCAGCCTGACCGGAAAGATAATGGCTTAATCCCTTTTCAATCCCCTGAATCTGATGTCTGTTTGCCAAAATTGACCTTCTCATATCTGCATCAATATATAATGTCGTCTTTCCGGCGGAAGCCAAAGTGCGTCCAAGATTGTAAGACACCGTACTTTTTCCTTCATCCGCTCCACAGCTTGTAACCGCAATTACACGGTTTTCTACTCCTGTAAATTCCAGATTTGTCCGTAACGTACGATACACTTCTTTTTCCTGATTTGTCAGTTCTTTTGCATCTGTTAATTCTAACTTATCCACAAATCCTCTCTCCTCTAATTATTTTTTCCGGATTTTCTTCTGTTATCTTTTTACAGTAGTCTGATCCGGCTTTTTTCTTGATATATCCTGCTGCTTCCTGTATCATAGGGCGTCTCTTCTTCGAGCCATGCGCATCTGTTGCTACGACATGGACTAAGCCATGCCTCATTAATTTTTTTAGATACCACTGCACTCGTATTCCCAGACGTCCCGTCAGACTCGAAGCATTTACCTGAATATAAGCTCCCATATCTACAAGATTTTGTACTTCCGATTCTTTTTTCAGGCACTCATATCGCTCAATATGAGCCAATATCGGAAAATAACCTGCCATCTGAAGTTCCTGCACTGCCTTTTTTATCGTCAAAAGTTCCACATAGGGTGCAAACTCAACCAGTACATACTTCGTATGATTTAATGTTAATGCTTCTCCCCTTTTTAACGCCTCTAAAACACCTGAACTGTAAAAAATCTCATTTCCCAAATAAAGCTGTATTCCCAAATTCTTTTCTCGAATCATTTTACAGACTTTTTCGTATACGTTATGACATCTTTTATAAAATCCAGGTTCTCTTTCACAGTTATAATGAGGTGTTGCAAGAATCGTTCCTATTCTTTCTTTTCTGGCCATCCGAAGCATTTTTTCTGTTTCTTCCATTGATTTTGAGCCATCGTCAATTGCCGGTAAAATATGACAATGTATATCAAATAACATTCTCATCCTCCTGCTCTTTATAGACACTCCCGAACTCTCGTTATTCAAATGCAGTGAATTCTTCGAGAATCCATTTATTTATTCATGAACCGTTACAGTTAATTTTTCTATATTAGACTGATTCTTATCACTATCTGTAACATAATAAGAAATCTCATAATTCCCTGCCTGGCTTGTATTTACCTCACCAGTCAGATAAATTTTACGATATAACTCATTTGTTTCATCTTTATCATCTGAAATACTTTCTATGTAATCCACATATTGAAAAGATGCACCCACCTGCAAATCTACCTGATGCGTCGACAGGCGAAGCTGTGGACTTCCCTCCGGAAGTGCTGCGATTGCTGCATCTGTATCAGAATTGCTATCATCAACTTCTTCCTGATTTGCTTCTTCTTGATTTTGTGCCTCTTTATCTTCCTCATCCTGCTGTGTATTCTCTTGATTTTCTTCCTGATTCTCTTCAGAAGCTTCCGTAGTTTCTTCTTGCGCATCTTCATCTGAGTTTTTCTGGTTCAGAGTTTCCACCTTACAGGTAAGTTTTGTTACATTATTGGAATCATCCACTGCCGAATATGTCACCTCTAATGAACCATCTTCATTGTTTTGCACAGACTCGACTCTCAGTGAATCGGAAACATCTCCATCTTTTTCATCGATTGCCGTCACACCGTCAAGCAATACTGTTTTATCACTATCTGTACCGTAGGCTATCTCCCGGTCCTCTGAAACTATAATTTTAGGGCCTGTCTTATCGCGTGTTATAAATAATGCACCTGAACCACCAACAACAGCGATACAAATCAGCCCAAGTAAAATAAATAAGCCTTTTTTCTTCATATTGCCTCACTCTTTCTTTGTAATCGGGCATTTCTTTTATTGCTTCGTTTCTTAATTTTATTTCTTAATTTCTTCCACAGCATTTTTTGTACTTTTTACCACTTCCGCAAGGGCATACATCATTCGGATAAATCTTCTGATTTTTCTTTAGCTGTGCGGTGCGGAAATTAGGTAAATTATTTTTTTGTCTTTTTACTGTGATTTCATTTGGAGTATGACCTCTGTGAATAATCATTCTGGTGCTGTTTACCACTCCCTGAAGCAGTGTAGAGAATGTTCTTACACCTTCCTTACTCTGAAAATGATATTTTTCGATCACTTCCTGAAGTTTTCCGTAAACATCACCATGTCCTGTTGACAAATGATTCCAGATATCTGCTGTTACGGCTACTGCCTCCTCATATCCAAGCTCAAATTCTTTCTGGAAAAATGCAAACAATTTCTTATAAGAAGCTTCATCTAACAGACATCCATTTGCAGCAAATTCTTCCACCTGCTGCCAGGATGGAACATAGAATTTTTTCCCCTGCTGTTCATTTAATAATGCTTCATAGGCATCTTCTGCAATTAATTTTTTGTCCATAATGACATCTTCAGAAATGACACATGGATTGATCTCATAAGGGATTTCATCAAACAGTGCCAGAAATGTTTCTTTATCTGCATGATAACGTGGACGGCTTTCATAGACTATGCGGACAGTCTCAATCGGTGCTACCCCATACATAGCTGCTGAAAAAGAAAGACATTTCGCTAACCAGGATACTTCTTTTCTATTTTTCTCAAATGTCTCTTTATCCATTTTTTCATAAGCTTCCGCTACATCTTCTGTAACCTCAAGCATTCCCTCTTCAGATACCTGCATGTAGTCGAGTGCACAGGCTTCATAAGCTGTATCCATCTCTGCTTCTGTTGCCATAAAAGCACCCTTTGCTGCTTTTTCAAACAATGCAATCTGCGCATCATCAAGAATTGCCAGACGTTTTGCCATTACTTCCGGATTTAATAATTCGTCTGCTACTTTTTCTGCAATTTCTGCTTTTTTTAAAGAAGAAATTCTTTTAATTCCTAATGTCTTTGCATAAGATTCCAGTTCTGTTTTCTTGTAGGATAATAAGCTTGTTTTTAATGTTGTCATTGTAAATCTCCTGCTATTTCTTTATTGTATTCGTGCTTTTTCTACTTTTCTGTTTTCATTTTTATAGCCAATACCACATTATACAGATAAGTTTCCAATTTTGCAACCTTTCTTCTTGTCTATTCTCGATTATTCAATAAAATCTTTTCTTTTTCTCTCTGTATAGACAAAACCTGTCACTCCACAATCCATCCTAATTCCATAAAAATCGGATATAAATAACTCGCCCCAAATGTTCCAAGCTTTTTCGGACCACTGATGATGCCTCCTTGCTTAACCAGATTTTGAAACGCAAGTAAGACCGAAGACTTCGTAATCGACTTTTCCTTCCTGTCAATAAACATTTCGTTGCCTTTTATTACATAAGTAAACGCAAGTCCTTTCACCGTCTGAAATTCTACCTGTTCATACTGCTTTAAAACCTGCCATAAAAGCAGGGCAAGTTCCTCTGGATTTTCCTGTTCTAAATTTTGTTCTTCCACTATTTTTTTAAGTTTTTCTTCCATTTTCTTCATTTTTTCTTTCGTATTTTCATTCATTATACACCTGTATTCCAAAAATCCAAATAATTTTTTCTAAGTTTATCTGGACGTTTTTCCCATAAATTGATAGAATATCAAAAACACAAAAAAATGGGAGGAAATAGAAAAAATGAATTTAATCCAAAAATTTCTTATTTTCTTATTTGGGCTTTTGATTCTTGTTCTGATTCTTCGATGTATACGCCAATCCGTCACTTTTACTGCCGAAAAATTTTCTGAAAGTAACGAAGTCTTAGAAAATCCTTATCAGGGTTATTATCATATCATCGGGTATACTTTAAATGACACAGATGAAGCGATTGCCTCACACGCTGACACGTATTCCGATTCTTTGGTTCTTCTAGAAATCAATTTAAAAAATTATAAAAATACAACCATCAGTGAACATGCCCTTTCACAATTAGAACAGATTTTTAAAGACTGGTCCAATACCGACACGCAGATTCTTCTTCGTTTTCTCTATGACTTGGATGGTATCGCAAAGGCGACTGAACCAGACTCGCTTTCTACCATCCTTACCCACATCGACCAGGTCAGTGAAATCGTAAACCGGCACTCTGATTCCATTTATCTGATGCAGGGAATTTTTATCGGAAACTGGGGTGAAATGCATGGGTCTGAATTTATGGATGATACTTCCGTTCATACACTAATCAATCACTTAAATGAATCCATTGATTCTTCGATTTATTTATCTGTCCGGACTCCTGCCCACTGGCGTATGATTACAAATTTATACGATGTTCCGAAAAAATTTCCGGCTTTTCAGGCAAATGGGAATCTTATAGCAAGATTGGGGCTTTACAATGATGGAATGTTAGGATCTGTGTCTGACCTTGGCACTTATGGCGATACAAAAAGAAAAGATGCCACTTCTCCGTCCTATAAAGGTACAAGAGAAGACGAATTAAAATTTCAAAACACGTTATGCCAGTATGTTCCAAATGGCGGAGAAGTGGTTTCCGACAACTCTTATAATGATTTACCTTCTGCAGTTGAGTCTTTAACCACCATGCATGTTTCCTATTTAAATGCAGACTATGACAACACCGTACTCGATAAGTGGAAAAATACAACCTGGAATCAAAACGATGCCTTTTATGGATGTGATGGCTATACCTATATTCAGGCACACCTTGGCTACCGGTATCTGGTTACAAAATGCACAATGAAATCTTCCGGATTTTTAAACTCTCAGCTAAATCTCTCCATTGGACTTCAAAATACCGGATTTGGAAACGCCTTAAAAGAATTTCATGCTACACTGAAGTTTAAAAATACAGAAACAGGAGAAATCTCTTCTGTTCCAATTGACTACGACTTTCGTAAACTAAAAAGTACACAAAAAAAGACTCTTTCGGTCTCTCTGCCACGAAAAAGTCTTAAGTCCGGTTCTTATCAGGTTTTTCTTTCTATTACGGATGCACAAAGTGAAAAACAAATTTCACTTGCAAATACGCAGGGCATGCAAGAAGAAGGACTGTTGCTGGGAAGAATGGAGTATTAATCCATTCTTCCATTTTCTTCTTTCATCAATCTTCCTTTCAATTTCAGCATCGTAAATCTGCATTTAAAATTTATTTATTAATCCTAAAACCATTTTTCTTTCTTCTTCATTACAACTCATCTTCCAAATAGATATACTGTAAACAACTACATATACTCCACCAACTACTAAATATTCCATAATACTGCTAAATTTTATGTATTTCATAATCAGTATTCCTGATATCACTGGAACTGCAAATCCTTTTAATGTACTCATAATCTCTTTCCAAAATAATTTAATATTGATTTTCAGAATTTTATGATAGAATACATTCATAATTATCCCATCTGATATTACTAAACTAATCATTGTTCCCATCGCTGCACCGACAGCTCCAAATTTATTTGCCAACGGAATACTAATAGCTACATTTATGATTGCCATTACAAAATAAATAATTGAGCAAAACTGATGTTTATTTAACGCTCGTTGCATTTCAACTCCAACATTTTGAATTAATTGTATGAGTGCCGGTATCACCAGACATAATGAAGTGATATAGGATTTCTCATATCCTTTACCGGCATAAATATGTACAATAAAATATTTTCCAAATATAATAAATCCTGTTGTAAGCATTCCCAATAACAACCATTGAATTCTGCCTATCTTAACCATTAATTTTGTAAATTTCTTTTGATAATTTTCTCTCTCTTCTGCCACAATCCGATTAATTTTAGGCGAAAACACAGATGAAACAGTCGTGGAAAAGTTAATAAATAACCCATTAATCTGTGATGCCACACCGTAAACCGCAACTTCTTTTGTTCCGCTTGTATGACTTAAAATTAATTTATCCACATTCCAATTAACTTGTTCAATCAACATGTTTAACAATAAAAAAAAGCTAAATGCACTAATTTCCTTTAGCAATTTAAATTCAAAGTTGTGAAAAGAGATCGGAATCTTCAGTTTAAACACACAAAACCAAACATTAGCAACCAGCCGCCCTATACTAATCACTGCTCCAACAAGCACAAGCATAACACTTCTATATCCCATTAAAAGTAAAGGCAAACATAAAAACGGATTAACTACTACTACCATTAAATAAACAGCCTGCTGGAATATATATTGCTCATATGCTCTTGTGATTGCTTCAAAAATACTACTAACAAGTACTATTGCCATGCTAAAAACCAATATCACCATCAATATTCTTGCTTTTATCAGCTCAGCATCTGATAATTTAGAGCCAAAAATCTGACGAGGAAAAAAGCTAAGAATAATTCCAGAAACAAGTGCAATGAATGCCAAAACACAAAAAAGTATAATAAACATTCCATTTAAAGAAGCAAGCTTCTTTTTATCATCCTGGTATTTAAATCTTGAAAAAAACCTTAAATATGCCCCTGAAAATCCAAGACTGAACAAACTCAGATAACTAACTACCCCTGATACCACGGAATAAAGACCATATTCACTTTGTCCTAATATCCGAATCATAATCGGTAAGTAAATTAATTGTATGAGTACTGTAATTCCTGTTGATATATAAGAAAAAATAACTCCCGCCTTTAATTGATTTTTCACCTGTGTTTTCTCCTCTTAACTCCTAATGCATGTTCCAGATATTCCAAAGATTCTTCTCGTCTTTTTTCCCAATGCTGATGAGCATATTTAAAATCAACTTCTGGAATCTTATTTACCTCTGCCAAGCTCTCTTCTGATACTAACTGATACTCTTTTAAGAAATCATAAATTCGTCGATTGGTACTGTTTTTTGCATCTGCCTTATCTCGTTTAAAAACATAAAACGGTGTTTCAAATATCATCGAAAAAACTGATGCATGAAAAGAATCTGTAACTATAAGCTCGGCATTTTGAATTAACCCGATAAACTCACGAGGACCGGAAGTATAATCATGAATGTCACCAAAAAACAAATCGCATTTTCGAACTACATTACACAAAATGTGTGGAAATGTTAATATTTTTAACTTTAATCGCTTTGCTAATTTTTCCACTGCTTTTCTTTGTGCTATATTATCTTCCAATAAATAGCATACTAAGTATGGTTGTTTTATTTGCGGAACTCGTGCAACTTGCTCCCATTCTTTTTTTTGTAATAACAGTACAGGGTCTACTACTACCTGTATTGGCTTATTGGTCATTTCTTGTAAAATAGGAATTGAACTTTTTTTACGCACAGAAATTGCATTTAATCCGAACTGGCAGAACTCCGCCCATAATAACACAAATTTTCTTCATTTGAATAATCTCCTTCAATTTCAATAATCCTATATTTCTGTTCTATTATTATTAACTTTATGCCCTGCGCACTACTTTCATAAATATCGGACCTGCTAAAACTAATAATATTTCCATTTTGTTACAAATCATCTTGGTTTTTATTTTTTCAGAAAACGACAAACCTTTCATTTCTACATAAGGAATAAATTCATTTAGATTTAACTGCTTCTTCATTTTTTTTAATTGTCTCATTTTCTCTTTTACTGAAATTTTACATTCTGGAAAACAAAATGTATAAATTGCATAAGAATAAGCGCTTAAAGTTATCTGCGCCATCAACTTTTTTTTCCTTTGTTCAGAAATACTAAAGGATTCCATAAACTCATGACAAGTTTCTATCATCTTTATTTGACAAAACAATCCTGTATCATTCCATCTATTTGCAGAAGAACCCATTCTCATACAGTAATGATAAGAAAAATCATTTAAAAAAGAAATTTTATCACATTTTTTTAATACATTTAATATAAATATATGGTCCTCTGAAATCTTTACATTTGGAAAACGCTCCTCTTTAATTATTTTTCTGGTAAAAAAATAACTCCATACATAACTGCTACAATATGGCCAAAGTTGCTCCATTTTTTCAGACATTTCACTATGTGTTAAGGTATCAAAAGAATTCAAAATATTTTTTTCTTCCATACTTACTACAGCTTTGCTTTTCCATAATTCCTGTTTGTAACCATGAAAAATCACATCAGCTTCTGTATCTAAAATTCTATTAATACAATTTTCGATCATAAATTTTTCAATCCAATCATCTCCATCTATAAAACAGACATATTTCCCTTTTGAAAGTTTAATCCCTTCATTTCTTGCCGATGCTACTCCCTCATTTTTCTTATGAATTACTTTTATCCTATTGTCTTTCTTTGCATATTCATCACAAATACTTCCAGACGCATCCTTAGAACCATCGTCAACCAAAATCAATTCAAAATCAGAAAATGTCTGTGACTGTATACTTTCAATACACTTTCGGATATATTTTTCTATCTGATATACCGGTACAATAATACTTACCTGTGCCATTTTCTTTTCCTCTATTTTTCTAATCTTTCAAATATATTTTTCCATTTTTTAATAATATTTTCCATTTCAAAACGTTCAAAATTATCTCTTGTATTCTTAGACATACTTTGAAGTCTACATTTATTTTTTAAAAGAGCATTAATTTCTTTTATCATTTTTTCAATTTCAAAACTTGAAATCAAAATTCCATTTACATTGTTTTCTATAATATCCGAAGGTCCTGTTTTAACATCAAAACTCACACAAGGAACATTCATCTGCATTGCTTCAATCAAACATAATGGAAGTCCTTCATATCTTGATGTCAAAACAAATAATTTTGCACGATTTAAATACCATTCTACATTTTCTACTCTACCTTTTAAAAACAATTGTTTTTCTAAATCATTCTCTTTAGTTATGGTTTCAAGTTTTTTTCTTTCTTCCCCATCTCCCAAAACAATCCATTTCCAGTCTTTATTTTGTTTTAATACCTCTTTTGCTACTTCTGCCAAATAATCTGTTCCTTTTTGATAGGTTAATCTTCCTACTGTCACAATCCAGTTTTCCCGTCTTATATTTTCATTTAATTCCACCTGAGAAAAAGGATTATAGACAGTTTCAATATCTGAAGTTCTTTTTAGAAGTTTTCCATAACTCTGTTTATCCTGTTCTGTAAGCGTTACAATATAATCTGCTTTCTTTGCCGACAATCTTGAAATCCATTTTCGATACAGCACACTCTGTTCAAATTCGCAGTTAAAATGTTCCCATGAAATCACTTTTGTCTTCAATCTTTTTGCAGCAGGAATCGACAGTACATCCAACACAATATCAATATCTATTATAATATCTATTTCCTGTGCTTTTAAAAATCTTTTTAACTTTCCAATCAAAGGCAGATATCCAGGTCCCGGATTAATCCAGTGTGTTCCAAGAGAATATCTTTTTATATCATTCGTTATTTCATAAAAAGGCTTGTCTGCCTGTTCTACCAGGCTTAAAAAACAGATTTCATATTCTTTTTCTTTCGCCAGTTCATTTGCAAGCTGTACCGATACCCTTTCCGTTCCACCACTTCTTGTAATGTCTCCTGAAAAAAAGCAAATCTTTTTTTTATGAATTTTCCTCTCCATTTGCTCTCTTCTCCTCACCTTCTAATGTCCGATAAATTGCAATGTCCTGTATCAGCTCACTGTTTTTGATGGTAAGCTGAGAAACTTTAATTGATAAAAAGAACTGGTGACATCCTAATGTAAAAATAATAAGCATAAAAACACAGTTTGCCGGTGACTGTACTCCGGTTAAATAAGAAGCCCATATCGCAAGTCTTGGAAAAATTGAAAATATAATTAATATAACACTAAATAAAATCCAAAAAATTCCATCTTTCACTTGAATTCTCTGTTTTCTTACGAAACGGGCAATCAATAAAAACACAACAACGCTTCCCAAAAACAATACAATTCGAAACTTCCAGCTTAAAATTCCCATCTTATAATACCGCCTTTCTATCCCGAAACCACTGAAAGATGCAAATTGACATCAGCATCTGCATCATATATTTCGATGCATTAACCGGTGTTAAATAACTTTTTCCTTCTGTTCGTTCTGCCATTTTTACTCTCACTTCTCTAACATCTGCACCAAGCCGGATTAAGTAAGAAAGCGTATCCGGTTCCGGAGAGTTATTTGCATCTTTTACAAACTGTTCAATTATGGTTCTATTATACAGTCTCATTCCGCTTGTTGGGTCGGAAATATATTTTTTTGTTGTCAAGCGAATGGCAGCTGTAATCAATCTTGCACCGGCTGTTCTCATTCGAAGCGGCATTTTTCCTCCATAGAACCTCGATGCAATCACAACATCGCAGTTTGTTTTCTCCATGCAGTCCACCATTTTTTGTATGTATTCCGGCAAATGCTGTCCATCCGCATCAAACTGAATTGCCATATCATAGTTCTTTTCTTTTGCATACTTCATCCCTGTCTGCATTGCTTCGGTCAATCCTAAATTTACAGGAAGGCTGATATAATGATACTGTTTTTTCCTGCATAATTTTTCGGTATGGTCTGTGGACCCATCATTTATTATGATATAATCAAACTGCGGAGCTTTTTTCTTTAAATTTTCTATCACTCGTTCTAAATTTTTTTCCTCATTGTATGCTGGTATTAACACTAATGTCCTCATCTTTTTCCCTCATTCGTAAATAACCAAAATTACTTCATCCAATTTAAAAATTCATCTAATCCTCTATTACTCTGTAATACTTTTTTCTCTGCCTTCTCTCCATAACTTTGACATTCCTTTGGATGTTCTATCATCCATAAAATTTCATTACTAATACTTTCCGGAGTAAGTATACATAATCTTCCATCTATTCCCTGCTCAATCTGCTCCCGATTTCCGCTGCAGTCCGTTGCCAAAATTGGTTTTTTTAGAATCTGTGCTTCCTGAATTGCAATACTTTTGCCCTCATATCCGGTTGCATGAACATAAATATCACACTGCTTATAATAGGGAAACGGATTTTCTTTTACTCCTAAAAGAATCACATCTTCCGTTAAATGATTCTCCGAAATCTGCTGTTCCAGTCTTGTACGAAGTTCTCCCTCCCCCATGATATACCACCGAATGGGTTTCTTACTTTTTTGTTTCAAGAGTATCATCGTTTGAATCACCATATCATATCTTTTTTGTGCTACAAGCCTTCCCACTGTCAAAAGACGGATTCCCTTAAAATCATCTTGAAATCCTCCTGGCTTTTCTGCCATTATTCTTACATTATCCATATCTAACAGATTGTGAAAAACCGACACCTTGTTTTGATACTTGGGATAAACCTCTAAAAAATGTTCTTTCACTTCATCTGATACCGTAAAAATACGGTCTATCTTTTCATAACAGCCCAAATCCAGATTTTCGCCATATCCGGCTTTCTTATAATCAATATGTATAAACGCTGCTTTCTTCTTTGCTTTCACTCTGTCTGCCACATAGTACGTCGCTCCGCCTTCTAAATATGCAACTGCTAAATCATATTCTTTTGGCATCGTCGGTGCTCCGTCCGCTAATATTCTCCACAAAAGTTTATCTGGTAAAAAACGCCCCTGCTGTTTCATGTTTACACTATTTTTTATCAGATAAGAAAACCTGCGAAAAAATGCTCCTTTTAAGATTCCAGCTCTTAAAATCGTTTTCATTAATTCCATACGACCTTTCGAGGTCAAAACAGAGACATCTTTATAATTTTTGTTTAAGAGTGTCACTGAATCCGGTATCTGATGAATCAGTTCTCCCTGACCTGTAAGCACAAACAATGAAACTTCATAAGTCTGTTTTTCCAGTACGGACATCAGATTTAATAATGCCCTCTCTGCACCTCCATAGCCCATCGTGTTAATCACAAATAATATTTTTTTCATCTCATTCTTCGTCCTCCGGCTCTTTTTTTAATTCTCGTATATCAAACACTTTTGCAGATGGTTTGATTCCTTTTCCTCTTTTTATCAGATTTCCCCTGCAAAACATGTGCTCGTCAATATGTGTTTCCATCCAACGCAGTCTCATATAGGCAACGGTAAATCCTACTACTGAACCTGTCCAGATTCCAACTCCAAAAAAAACTGCCGGAAGATGAACTGCAATTAAACTTACAAGAAACGTTACTCCGCAAAAACTAAGTGCCGTAACCAATGCGCCCTGTAAATCTTCAAAATAATATAAGAAAATGATTTCTGAATACATTAAAAATAAAATAAAATATCCTGCTGCTACCATCGGATAAATTCGCATAACCAATCCTGCATATCCCATTCTCGGAAGAAAGATTACAAAAATCAGATAAATAACAACTGAAATAATAAACTGCAGTCGAATCAAGGTCATCAGTTCACTGCCAAGCTGGCGAAACATTCGCTTTCTTGTATTTTGAATATCAAGACCACGCCCTCCGAACACTGCGTCAGCATACGCTTTATAACGCTCATGGAAATACATCTCTACCCTTGATATAAAGATAACGCTCGCCGATAAATTCGTAAACATTGCAAGGCAGGTTGCCATGTCATAAGGCTGATTACACACAAATGTTTTTACCAGATGCATTGCCATATCGGTTCTCCAAAATACAAAATTATGAATAAACAATCCCAGGGTATATAAAAAATTGATTAAAATTAAATGCCAGTACCGCTTAAAATAGACGAATACCCGCCTGTATTCTTCACTGTTATCCGGAAAAAACTGATGAACTTTTGCCCATTCAAACACTGCGGTCACAAAAAATCCAATTGCAAGTGACAAAAGCATACTATAAGGAATACTCATTTTACAGATATATCGAAAGAATAAAGATAACAAAAAAGAAACAATCATTCCAAGTGCAAAATGCAAAGAAATCAATCGATACTCCTTACAAATAGACAAATATAACATATTATAAAAGACAAGCACCAGAGAAACAAAACAGCAATATCCTGTAAACACATAATACACCGGCACTTTTCCAACGAAATGTTCCCACAAACAAAACGGAATTGCAAACAGACAGCTAAAACAGATATTGATCAACAGACCGATTCGATGGCATGGAAGCACATCTTCATACCGTTCTTCAAAGATTGCATCTGACATATATCTGGATAATACCGCATTAAATGGCGAAGTTGTAAGCAGAGAGAAAATAAAAACATAAAGCACCGTACAGGAAAACAATTCACGATCAATATAACGAACAGTATTAAATTTTAATACTTTCTGCATCAGCATCAGGTTAATAATTACAACTAATACCGGTGCAATTGTCATAGTCATACTATAGAAAAATCCCACAATATTTGTTGTAATCGTATTTTTTTGATAAATACGGTTTAACTTTACTCCTATTCCTGCCATTGTTTTCTCCTTTTTTCTGTATGTACTCTCAAATCTTAAAAGTTATTCTTCCCATTCTAAGTTCTGGCGTTTTGCACATTCTCTATAGATTTCTTCATATTTTTGTTTCATGTCTTCGATTTTATATCGTTTCATCAGCCGTTTATAACCAGCTTCTCCCATTGCCTTTCTTTCTTCCGGATTTCTTGCCATATACACCATGGCTTCCGCAATCTCTCCTACATTCATGATATGGGTAATGATTCCTGCCCTTCCAAAATCATCCTCTTCTCCCTCAATTAATCCCCTGCAATTTCCGACATCTGTGGCAATCACCGGAACATGGGCTGCATAACTTTCTAATATCGTAAGCGGCTGTCCTTCACTGATACTGGTAAGAATAGTAACATCCATCCAGCCTAAGTAATCTGTAACCTGTATCCTTCCCGTAAACTCTACGTCCTGTATCTTCATTGTCTCTACCATCCGAAAACACTCTGCCGCATAATCCGGGTCTTCATTATATGGTCCCATAATCCATAGTTTTAGTTTTGGCTCTCTCTTTTTTGCATATCCAAATGCCTGAATCATCGTTTTTACATCTTTAATCGGAGTCACTCGAAGTACCGCTCCAATATGAATATACTCTTTTTGCTCCGGCGGACACTGTGGTAATTCTTTAAACCGCTCATAATTAATTCCATTTGGTGTCACAATTGTTTTTTCCTTTGGACAACCAAGTTCAATCTGTAATTCCTGTGCATGCTGATAAAGACTTGTCACAATATCTGCTCTCTCATAGGAAACTTTTGACATCTTGCGAAACTGCTGAATCCAGATTTTTTTATAAACTTTCTGTACCCATTCTGCTTTTATCAGTTCTTCTTCTCGTTCTCTGGTATAGATTCCATGTTCTGAAATAATAAGCTGACCTGAATGAAAATATTTTCCCATACTTCCAAGAACCCCTGCATATCCGGTTGCCACCGCATGATACACATCCGCTTTGGGGATTTCTGCCATCAGGCAAAAGAATAACGGAAGATACATCGAACGCATCGTCCATAAAAAATCTGAAAATACAATCTCCGGATACTGAAGATTGTACGCATCTAACACTGCATGATAAAAGTCTTCTCCCATAAGAAGCTGATTCAAGGAAATATTCTTTTTATGGAAAAATTCAAAAATATTGTCCCATTCTACTTCATGATTCAAAATCAAACTTCTAAGTGCATGATATTCCTTTTCACTTAATCTTGTTTTATTATGTTTATTAACACTTCCCCAATCCACATCTTCCAAATAAACCTCATAAACCTCCGTTACATTCTCCGGCAGTTCATAAGCAAACTTTCCACTTGCCTCCCGATTTGCTACAATCGTGAACAGGATAAATTCCTGATTTGGAAAATTTTTTATCATACTATGTACCCAGCTTGATACCCCGCCTACCACATAAGGGTAACATCCTTCTGCAATAAAACAGATTCGCATTATCTATCTCCTTTATTTTTCACTATAATAAAGTTCTGTATCCGATTTCAGTGTTACCGTTGCCTGACTTGAAGTAAGATGCAGTAAATAGGCATCGTCTTCTATCTTTTCCCAGCTTCCATTCTTCATGGATTCTATTTTTTCTCCATGTGTCCTCAGCATCATCCAGGCGTCCTCATTAAAATTCTCTACTTTTATAGAAATCTTATCTGCCTTTCTGCTGCTTGTCACACTTTCATTTAAGAATCTGCGGACTCTGGTGTCACTCTCTGTAATCGTTGTTTTTTCAAATACAGAAAATGGATTCCAGTACGTGCTAATATTAGAAGCCAGTTTTTCAGAAACTACTTCCCACTCATCTTCTCTCTCTTGGGGCCAGATTAACTGATACAGATCCACCTGTACATTAGAATAACCCAGTGTGGTCTGAATGCTTTTTAAACGGAAGTCATCTTTATACGTATATTGATACCCATTCATTGTAATTGCCTGCGTTGTAATCCAGTCTGTCAGCCAGGAAAAAACAGGCTGTTCTTCATCATACGCTTTACAAATCGTACGAACATCTGAAAATATTTTTAATTTTTCATCTTTTACCAACTTTGATAACTGTTCTTCATTTTCACTTCGAATGTAAGCACCCGAAAATGGATACGTAATATCCTGTTTTTCTATTTCCTGTTTATCTGCTTCCAGTGATTTTTGAATGTCTGTGTCATTCATTCTTCCAAGCGATATTCCCGCTTCTGCCGATTCTTCGTTGAAATATTTCAAATAATCAACCAGGGATTTTACATCCGCATCTTCTTTGGAAACATTATCCTGTTTTTTCGCCAGATAAGCGGTTATCTTCCAGTCTCCGTCTTGAGCTACAGATACCAAATCAGGCCAGACGATATTCTGGCAAAACTGTTTTGAATCAAATCCGTATACTTCTGCAAATTTTTTTTCATTTTCTTTGGTTAGATCCGGAAAGCCGGTAACCGAAAGATTTTGCGCATTAACTATACTATAAAGTGCATAATTCTGTGATTCATAAACCATGGCATCTAATATTCCCAGTGTCGATTTTCCCTCCATATAATCGCCATTTACTGCAAAGACCGAACCTTCTCCTATGTTACACCGCCAGATAATTGCCGGCATGTCTTCATTATGAAGCTCCTGCTTTGTCTGCTCTTCTGCTTTGATAAAGCCCACCATATATGTTTTCGTCCGGGAAGAAATATCATACCATGGAATCTCTCGTTCCATATCAATTCTGTCTGGATCTTGAAGTTCATCAAAGGAATAACAGGTTTCTCCGCCAAGCAAAAATCCACCATACAACCAGATTTCCTGGAGCGTTACCGTTTTTGCTCTTAACTGCTGAATCCCTAAAAGATTTTTTAACGTTTCTGATTTTGCAATCACCAAATAATCCGGAAGAGAACAAAAAATTATTTTTCCACCTGCTTCCACATAAGAAATCAAACTATCGGAAACTGTTTCTGTATCTTTCTCGAGAACACTGCCACTAATTAAAAGATACGTATTTTCTTTTTCATAAGCCTCTGCTTTTTTTAATGCTTTTTTTGTTTCAGAATATTCTTCAAATTCTGCTTTTCGATACGTACACCACTCCTGAATGGACTCATAATATCCTGTATCCTGTTTTCCGATATAAATGATATGCCAGTTTTTTTCGCTGTTTTTGCTGTCCTTGGTTTCTTTGGTTTCTTCTGACCGTTTTACCCACTCGGAATCTGCTGAATGATTCTCGTTATAATCATTAAAATACTCTCTTAATACCGCCGATGAGAGGAAAAGGATTAATATTACCAGGATAATCGTCATCATCATTCCAAAATTTCGTTTTGAAAGCATTTCTTTTCCTCCTTATCTTTGTACAATACGAATTAATTCCAGTGTCTGATTATCAATAACAATCGAAGAAGCCCGTAATTTATCTAATACTTCAAAGAATTTTTCTTTTTGTTCCATTTCAAAATATAATTTCATACACAGCGTATACGGTTTCAATTCATCCGGGGCGGCCCTGCACGCGGCAGCCAAGCTGGTGGCCAACGGCATCAGCCGCTCGGCCCTGGCCGTGTTCAGCGGCCGACAGAATCTCTTATAAATCGGAAAGGACTTCGCATTCACCATGACCAAAGATATGACCAGCGGCAAGATCACGCCGCTGCTGATCAACTTTACCATCCCGCTGGTGCTGGGCAATCTGTTCCAGCTCACCTACAATGCCGCCGATAGCATCATCGTGGGCAAGTTCGTGGGGGAGGATGCGCTGGCTGCCGTGGGCACCGCCAACCCGCTGATGACTCTGGCCATCCTGTTCATCAACGGCATATGTCTGGGTGCCGGCATTCTGGTCAGCACCGCCTTTGGTGCCGGAGACACGGAGCTGGTGGAACGGCAGGTGTCCACCACCGCCATTGCCGGTACGGTGTTCTCGCTGGCCTTCTCGCTGTTGTGCATCCTGCTGGCAAATCCCCTGCTGCGGCTGCTGCAGGTGCCGGCGGAGATCCTGCCCATTGCCGTGAACTACCTGCGCATCGTGTTTGCGGGCCTGCTCTTCACCTTTTTTTACAATTTTCTGGCCGCCACGCTGCGTGCCCTGGGCGATAGCAAGAGTGCCCTGTACTTTCTGATGATCAGCGCCGTGCTGAACATCGGCGGCGACCTGTTTTTTGTGGAGGCCCTGGACTGGGGCAGCGAGGGCTGCGCCCTTTCCACCGTGCTGAGCGAGGGCATGTGCTGCCTGCTCTGCGCCCTGTACATCCGCTGGAAAGTTCCGGTGCTGCAGCTGGGCAGACGCTGGTTCGTGTTTGACGGCAAGCTGCTGCGCAAGACTGTAAGCTACGGCTGGGTCAGCGCCATGCAGCAGGCCACCGTGCAGCTGGGCAAGATCGCGGTGCAGGCCATCGTGAACACCATGGGCGTCAGCGCCATGGCCGCCTTTACCGCCGCCTCCCGCATCGACGACTTTGCCTACACTCCGCAGCAGAACATCGCCCACGCCATGACCACTTTCATGGCCCAGAACGAAGGTGCCGGGAAGAAAGACCGCGTGAAGGATGGCTACCGCTGCGGCATGCGCATCGAGGTGGTGTATGCACTGGGCCTGATGGCGGTCTGTCTGATCTTTGCAGAGCCCATCATCCGGCTGTTCGTCACCGACCCGGAGGTGGTGGACCTGGGCGTGCGGTTCCTGCGCACGATCTCGCTGTTCTACCTGATGCCCGCCGCCACCAACGGCATCCAGGGCTTCTTCCGCGGCATCGGCGACCTGAGGATCACACTGATCAGCAGCATCCTGAACATGGCAGGCCGTGTGGCCGCCGCGTCCGTGCTGGTGCTGCTGTGGAAGATGGAGATCGAAGCCCTGCCCTACAGCTACGCCTTCGGCTGGGTACTGATGCTGGCCTACGAGCTGCCCGCCATGCTGCGCTATCTGCGCAAGAATAAAATGTAACCCTCTCGGTCGCATAAGAAAAGCCGCTGTATCGTTCGATACAGCGGCTTTTCTAGTACAGACTTCCGCAGGCTTATGCGCGGTTTGCCAGCAGAGCCTCGATCTTCTTCAGCGGATCAATGATGCTGGAAACGGACATGTCGTGGTTCAGGGCCACCACGAAGTAAGCAGCGTACTTGGACACATCCACGTCCACATACCAGTCGCGGGTCAGCAGCTCCGGCGTGCGGTAGGTCAGGTTGGTGCCCACCACATAGGTCAGCTTGCCCTCGGCCACAGCCTGGTCAAACTTGGCCAGGCCGCTGGTGAACAGCGGGAAGGTAGCGTTGGCGATGATGCGGGCAGCGCCGCGCTCCTTCAGGTTGCTGGCCACTTCCAGCATGCTCTCGCCGGAAGCGATGATGTCATCGGCGATAAAGACGGTCTTGCCTTCCACGCTCTCGCCCAGGTACTCGTGAGCCACGATGGGGTTGCGGCCGTTGACCACGCGGGTGTAGTCACGGCGCTTGTAGAACATGCCCAGGTTGCAGCCCAGCACGCTGGAGAAGTACATGTTGCGGTTCATGGCACCCTCGTCCGGGCTGACCACGGTGAACTTACTCTTGTCGAAGGAGATCTCCGGGTCCTTCTTCAGCAGGCTTTTCAGCACCTGATAGGTAGGCATGGCGTTGTCGAAGCTCATCAGCGGCACAGCATTCTGCACGCGGGGGTCGTGTGCGTCGAAGGTGATGATGTTCTGCACACCCATGGTCTGCAGCTCCTGCAGGGCCACGGCGCAGTCCAGGCTCTCACGCACCACACGGCGATGCTGACGGCCGCCGTACAGGCTGGGCATGATCACCGACACGCGGTGTGCCTTGCCGGCCACCGCCTGGATCAGGCGCTTCAGGTTTGCAAAGTGATCGTCCGGGGACATGTGGTTCACGTTGTCAAACAGCTTGTAGGTCACGCTGTAGTTGCCGGGATCCACCACAATAAAGATATCGTCGCCGCGCACGGACTCCTTGACCAGACCCTTGGCATCACCGCTCTGGAAGCGGGGGCAGTCGCAGGAGATGATGAAGGTCTCCTTGTCAATGCCGGCGTCCTTGGCCCAACGGACCAGGTGCTTGTCGATCAGGCCGGTAAGCTCCTCGGCACCGGGGCAGGCGATCAGCCGCATATCTGCCACACTGGGCTGCTGGAAAAACGACTTGGGGGAAATTTCAATGGACATAATCACAACTCCTTATTGCTGCTTTCCAATCCGAACGATCTGCGTACAAATGCGCATATCTACTTTTATTTTATCACAATTTGACATTTGTGCCATATCAATTTGTTTCACCTGTTGATTTTCTGCGCCTTGCACATCTGTTTTACCTTTTTCAAACAGAGACTGTGTGTTTTCGACAAAAAGACAGTCAATTCCCTGCCATTTCGCAAATTTCGGCTGATTTTCACGGAAAAGTAGGACTTTTTCTTTGTCCAAATCACCTCGTATAATAAAATAGTAGTATTTATAGACCGCTCTCCAGCGGAATGCTACAATAAGTTCAGGATGCTGTGGATTGGTATGTA
>JABLTL010194551.1_pt1 | contig 23548 bp, 20 predicted proteins | sample 7160151 | NCBI WGS metagenome assembly JABLTL01 (sample SAMN14651223, study PRJNA627086) | human gut metagenome | isolation source: feces | host: Homo sapiens
CATCCGTTTTATGATGGAAAATGTTTGTTATTGTTTTAGAACAATTATATAGATAGAAAATAAAAAAGATTGTAAACATAATTACTGTTACAATCTTTTTTATTATTAATATTTTACCATACTATTAGATGGTGGTATTTCAAATTTTATATCAAAAAAGCTAAAATCTGATAATTTATTATCTTCCAAACATGATAAGTAAATATCTAGTTGTTCTTGGTTTTCACAAGCTGTTATAATTGCAGGGTGTAAATTATAATTTGCAAATAGTTCAGAAGCAAATAGAATTGCTCTTGTTTTTGATTTTTTCTCTTTATTTCTAATTAAAAGATACGCTTCTCTAAATCTAGAAATAGCTGGAAATTTATAATTATCAAGTGGTTTTGTGTATAGTTTTTCAATAACTTCATTAATTGAAGAATATGTAGAGTCTTCTGAAAGTATTTTATGTATTTTTTGAATAGTAAATGGAAGAATTACTTTATTTTGAATACTAGAAATTACTAACATATTTTCAATAAAAGAAGAATCTAATTCATCAGATGATATGTAAGAAAAAATCTCTTGATTTTCTTTCTTGGGGTTATTTTCGCTATTAGTGTATTCATCTTTTTTCAAAATTTCTTCAAAATTTACCATTGATATATTATGAATAAATTCTTCTATATTAGAAGTGTTTTTATAAATTTTATCCATAGATATTTCAAATTTCTTGTTATATTTCTTTACTGGTGTTTTTATATTATGAGCTTTAGAAATATCTATTTCATCAAGTAAACATATTAAATTTTTCATCAAATTTAAGTTTTCATTTGATTTTGACAATATGCTTGTAGCATCTGCTAAATATTTTGATGCTTCACTTTCTGTATCACATTTTGAATTTATTTCATAATTACTCATAAAATTTTTAAAAAAAGATAAAATTTGTTTATTAAACATTTTTTGAATTTCATATGTTGTGTTTAGAGAACTTTTCTCTAAATTAAATATCTTTGTTATGCTTTCTATACTATTGTCTGTATAATTAATCATTTGTAACCTCCGAATAGTTTTAAAACGAAACTAAAATTATTATAACATTGTTAAAAATAAAAGTAAATAATTTCAAAAAAAAAGATAAAAAAAGTTGAAAAATAAAAAGTGTTATGTTATAGTGAGTATGAAATCAAAAAAAACTTTAGGAGGAAAAAATGAAAAAGAAATTTTTAAGTTTTATATTTATTATTTATGTTATAATAGCAATTTTTGTTACAATTTGCTTGTTATCATATAATAGATTTAAAATAACTGAGTTTGGAGACAAATCACTATTAATTATCTCAGATGATCAAATGGTGCCAAATTTTAAAAAAGGAGATTTGGTTATTGCAGACAAAAAATCAAAAGTCATTACAGGAAGAAGAGCATTTTTTTACACAACATCAGACAGAAAGGTAGAAATAAAATTAGCTACTGTTGAAGCTATTAAAGAAGTAACAAATAATGAAAAAACTTATACTTTAGAAGGTGGAACAGAAATATCTAGTGAATATCTTATAGGAACAGAAGATGGAACAGAAATAATACCAACTGTTGGACAAATATTGATGGTTCTTGAATCTAAATGGGGATTCTTATTCTTAATAGTAATGCCATCACTAATTTTATTTATTTATCAAATTTCTGTTGTAATTTCTGAAATTAAAAATAGAGATGAAGAATAAAAGAAAGAAAAATGAGTTTGATGAGCAAAAAAAATAAAAAGAAAATAATTATATTAGCATGTATATGTAGTATGCTTATTTTAATATATGAAACAATACATATATATGCTATTTTTTATAGTGAAGTTACTGGAAATGTACAATTAAGAAATGGAGCATGGAATATTGTTATTAATGGAACAGAAATTTCAAATGGTGTAGAAAAAAATTTTGAGATTAATAATGTAAACATAAAAGGAAATGAGCACGTAAAACCTGGAAAATTAGCACCTAGTTTATCAGGTGATTTTGAGCTATTAATTATTCCTCAAAATACAGACGTGTCTGTTAAATACGAGATAAGCCTAAATACTGAAAATATGAAAAATAGCAGTTTAAAAATAAAATCAATTGAAGAAAAAGAATATAATAATAAATTAATACAAACAGGCGAGAATACATATACTGCAATAATTCCATTAGAAAAGATAAAACAAGGAAAAAACAACAGAATAAAAATTGAAGTAGAATGGGAAAACATAGAAACTAACAATGAGGAAGATACAGAAGAAGGCAAAGTTTATCAATCAAAACTTAAAATTCCAATAAAATTTGTAGCTAGTCAATATTTAGGAGAAGCAATTATTCCATATGAACAAAACTAAAAAACCATAACATTTTTAAGAAAGAAATGATTAAGAATATGAAAAAAACAAGAAAAATAAATATGCTAGGTTGTATATTAAATATTCTTATAACGGTTGTTGTTGTAATAACAATTATTGGACTATATTATATGGCCCAAGTTAAAATATTAAATAAAGATTATGCAAACATATTTGGTTATACTTTTTTTGAAGTTGCTACAGGAAGTATGGCAAATACAATAAACATAGGAGATATTGTAGTTGTAAAAGTAAATGAGGCATTTAAAGAAAATGACATAATTGTGTATAAAGAAGAAAATAGTTTTATAACACATAGAGTAATAAAAATAGATGGACAAGATCTTATAACTAGAGGAGATGCAAATAATAGCGAAGATAAACCAATAAAATCAGACCAAATACTAGGAAAAGTAATATATGTAATTCCTAAAATAGGAATATGGAGGAAAGTTTTAGCATCACCAGAAATATTAGGAATGATTATTATATTTATAATTCTGTTAGGAGTTGTGCTTATGCTTACTTCAAAAACGGAAAAAGAAAAGTAATAAGAAAGGAAGGCAAAGCTTGAATAAAAAAACAAAAAGATTATATGCAAAATTAATCATACTTATAATATGCTTCTGTATATTAGTAAGAATTTTTACATTAGCATTGTCTAAATATCGAAGTGAAGCAGACTCTATAGCTGAAGTTGATATTGCATTCTATTTATTAAGTGAAGATTATAAAACTATGACACTTAATTTAGATTCATTATTTCCACAAGATAATGTATATGTATACACATTTTCAATAGGAAATCAAGAAGGAGAGAAAAAAGCTGAAGTTGACATTGAGTATGAACTATCATTAAGAACTACAACAAATTTGCCATTAACATATAAGCTGTATATGAATGAAGAATACAACAAAAAAGATGCTAAGGATATTATACAATCTAACGAAATATATTTGGATGAAGATGGAACATATTTTAGAAAAATGACAACACAGAAAATGGAATTAAAATATACTGAACCAACCACAAATATATACCAATTAGTAATATCTTTTCCGAGCAATTATAACACAGAAAATTACCAAGACATTATAGAAGCTATAGAAATTAATATAGATGGAAAGCAGATTATCTAAAAAGGAAGAATAAATATGCGAAAAAATAGAAAATACAAAATAAAGCAAATAATATTAATGATAGGAATATTATTAAGTGTAGTTTCATTTGTTGCTATATTTGGCAGATATGTGACAAATAGTATTAACAATTTTTTTGTAAGAACAAAAGAATTTTATTTTTATAGTGATAAATTATCAGATGGAAATTCAGCAGTTTATCAAATAGATAATTGGTCTGGAGTTGATGACTATGTTATTACAATAAATATGAATAGTAGAAAAAACAACCTTAAATCAGCAAGTTATGACATAGGATATAAAATAAGTTATAAATGTACAGATAATGCAATTTGTCAGTTAAGCAAAACAGAAGGAATAATATATGCAAATACAAATGCAGATTTTTTCAATTTAACAATAACTCCAAATAGACAATTAACAACAGGAGACAAAGTTACAGTAGAAATAGAGGTCAATTCTACATCAAAATACAAGAAAACATTAAAAGGAAAATTTACTCTTGTTGTAGGAAAAGAAAATTTAAGTTATCAAATTACAGACTCAAAACGAAATCCATATTTAGAACTAAGGCTTACAAATACATTATCATATTATATAGTTAATGAGGCTTTTAACCAGTACAAAGTTGGAGATAAAATCGACAGTGAGGCATATTTAGGTTTACAAGATAGAGATAAAAGTAAATGCTATTCAGCACTAGTTACAATAGAATTTGATCCTAAAAAAGTATTATTTGATATAACTAATGAGGTATATAAAGAAGCTACTGATGTAAAAACTAAAGTAATAGATGGAAAAACATATATAAGTGGTTTAACACTTTCAATGGAGTCAAGTTCAAGTAAAGACATAAGATTTTATAAAGTTGATGTTAACAATAATTATACTTATCCAAATGGAAATACTCAGCCAATTATAACAATTACAAGTAAATAAGATAAAGGAATGTGAAAAATATGACAATAAACTTAATGGATCAATATATAGATATAGTAAAAAAACAAATAACTACATATATGAAAGCAGTATTTACAAGCAAATTTAAAAAAGAATATAATGACAGATTTATAAAAGAATACATACAAACAAGATATTTCAATTTTAATGAAGATAATGAAAGAACAATTCGAAAACAAATTCTTGAGCAACTAAGATCAGTTCAAGAAGATATTATGATAAATCACATTGAAGATAGAGAATTGATAGAACAAATGTGTATATTTTTTTATTATGTATTATACTTTGACCATGTTGTTTATTACAAAGACTTAAGAGAAAAAATTAACAAGACTGCAAAATTAAGATATAAAGTTTTAGGAAAGAAAAGTGAAGAATATTCTGAAGAAATATATATTAAGATGGTAGATTATGAAAAACAAAAGCAAGATTTAATAGCAAGATTTGACACTGATGATTTTGCAATAAAAATAACAAATTATCGTAATATGACTAAGGCATATAGAGTAAATCTGATACATAAAATTAAATTTCCAGCAGAGTATAGTGAATTTGCAATAAACAAAGCATTTGTAACTGGAAATGCAGGAGAGGATAGGCTTTTTATTGAATATTACTTAGTTGTTGTACAAGTCTTAAAAGATATATTAAAACAAAACTTTAAAAGACAATATATTGTAGAATTTGCATATACATTGTTAAGTAAACCAAAAAAAATAAAGAGTTTATTAAATATTATAAATAATTTAGCAACACAAGATAAAATTTGTTTAAAATTAAGACACGAAAATTTTTTGAAGAAAAAAAATGAAGTATATGAACTAATGAGAGAAGGATATAGATTTGCTTTAATTATAGACAATTCTTTCGAAGTTAGTTATAAAAATTTAGAAATGTTAAAAATGTTTAAATACATAATAATAGATAAAGAATCAAAAAAATATTCAGAAATGATGGAATATAAAGATTCTTTAGAAAATGTAATAGAAATATAAATGAGGTTAAAAAATGGATACTTTTACAAGATTTTTATATGAATTTTTATCACAATTCTTTTCTGGATTTTTAACAATATTAAATGGATTTGGAAAAGGAATAGGGCAGATTTTTGATATAAAATCATATCAAAACATATTATCTGAATATCAAGGCGATTTATCTATGCCAGAATGGGTGTTAGTAGGAATCTCTATTTTTTGTTTGTTACTACTAATCTTTCTTATTTTTGTTTTAATTTATTTATTAATTAGAAAATACTTAAAATTTAGAAAGCAAGCAATAAAACAAGATGAATTAATGGATGAGGTGGCAAACTTAAATGGGAAAGTTGCAAGCCTAGTAAAAGAAAAAGAAGAAATTTTAGCAATGAAAGTATCTCAACTAGGGCTTAAACCTAATGAATCTGCAGAAGAAAGTGTAGAAGAAAATAAAGATGGAGCAAATAATGATCCAAATAATAGATTCTCAAAACTAGCCTTAATTGATGAAGAATATGCTAAATATAAACAAAAAGATTACGAAAATTCTTTTACATTACCGGAATTGTGTGAAAATTTTAGAAACTTTGCTGCATCAAAATTAGGTTTATATTATAAACCTGAAATGATGAGAATATTTATAGCAGGTCTTGCATCAACAAAGCTTGTAATTTTACAAGGTATTTCTGGTACAGGTAAAACATCTCTTGCTTATGCATGGGGAAAATTCATGAAACATGATTCATGTGTAGCTTCTGTTCAACCATCATGGAGAGACAGAACAGATATGTTTGGATATTTTAACGAGTTTACTAAAAAGTTTAATGAAACAGAAATGTTAAAAGAAATGTATATAGCAGGATATTGTGATGAAGTATTTACTGTAATATTGGACGAGATGAACTTATCACGTGTAGAATATTATTTTGCAGAAATGTTGTCAATTCTTGAAATGCCTAATAGAGCAGAATGGTTAATCGAATTAGTTCCGAACAGCTGGAAAACAGACCCAAAACATATAAAAGGCGGAAAAATACAAGTGCCAGCTAATATGTGGTATATAGGAACAATCAATAATGACGATTCAACATTTGCTGTTACAGACAAGGTTTATGATAGAGCAATGCCAATAGATATAAATGATAAGGGTGTTCCTTTTGACCCAATAGATACACCAGCACAAGATATAAACTTTTCTTATTTAGACAATTTATTTGCATCTGCTATAAAGGATAACCCTATTTCTCAATCTACTCTAGATAAAATAGAACAAATGGATAATTATGTAATAGAGCACTTTAGAATAGCTTTTGGTAACCGTATTGTTGCACATATGAAAAAATTTGTACCAGTTTATGTAGCATGTGGTGGAGACGAAGTAGAGGGAGTTGATTATTTTATTGCAAAAAAAATTCTTAGAAAATTCGAGCAATTAAATATAGCATACATCAGAGACGAAATAGAACCATACATAGACTTCTTAGACAAAACTTTTGGAAAAAACAAAATGAAAGAATGTATAGAATATTTATTACGATTGAAAAAAATGTCATAAAGGAGAATAAAAAGTGAATAAACTAGAAGTTGTTGATTTATATGAAAATGCCAATAAGACTAAAATAGATGAATTTACAAATAAAACGAACTCAACTTTAAAAGTAAATATAGATAAAAAAAGAAAAGTAAAAGAATTTGGTTGGATAGAAATGATAGCATTTACAATTCCGTATTTAGACAATATATTACGAAAGCCAAATAGGTTTATTGTAAATGAAGAGGAAATTGTAAAAATAGAACAAGCAAAAAAAGTTTCTGTTGAAACAATAAAACATTTATCTAAAAATACAAACTTTATACAAACAGTTGATAAAGAGACAGGAGATGTTACACCTTCAAAATTACTTAATGTAAGAAAAGAAGAAACGTATAATACATATGAAAATAGGTTAGTATTTACACTTATTCAAAATATGAATAGATTTATAAAAAAGAAAAAGGAAAACCTTACAAAAATAGGTCCGGAGAGCGAAAATAATACAGAAGAAAAAGATAATAAAATGCTTGAATATTCAGCAACATCAAAAGTAGAAGATGAACAAATAGAGGTTAATTTATCTTTAAATTCTAAACTTGTTCCAAATTCAGGAAAAGACACAGAGGAATTATCTACAATAATTGCGCAAATAGATGAAATAGAAAAGAAAATACAAGGTTTACAATCAACAGAAGTATATAAAACACTAGCAAAAGAACATGTGTTAGAAGTTAGAGAACCTGTAAAAAAGACAAATGTGATATTAAAAAATGTGAATTTTCAATATGCAATGAAATTATGGGATTACTTAAGAGACAATTTTGAAGATAAAGATACTAGTACAGAAGAACAAAAAGATTACATGGATAATAGTAACTTAAAAAAAATGGTTGATGAAACATTTTTATTACATTATTTAACAATGAAAACATTAGACAATGATGACATAGAAGAAAAAAAGGACACAAAAGAAGAAATGCAAAAAATTGTTGTTGACCAAATGATAGATAAAATGCTTGAAATAAATGAAAATCTTAGTGAAGAACAAATAAAAAATCTGATTGCGGCAAAATATGAAGTTGTAAAATATAAAAAATTAGCTGTTATTCAGGAAATACAAAAGATATTTAAAGAACATATAAAATCTTATATGAAAAGAATAGGAAACAGAGAGGATACAGAAGAATGAAAAAATTGGAGAGTATAAAAGAAAATAAAATTTTAAATTTGATAGGAAATATTTTATATACAATATTATTTATAATAGCAATTATAATGTTAATAGTTGTAATTTTACAGAGAACATCAAATAATTCTTTATCAATTGGTGGATATAGAATGTTTGCTGTTGCATCTGGCAGTATGGAGCCTAAATATGGAATTGGGGATGTTTTAATCTCAAAAAAAATTGAACCAAGTGAAATAAAAGTAGGAGATACAGTTGTATATAAAGGAGAAGCAGGAGGATTTAAGGGAAAATTTGTAACTCACCAAATAGAAAAAATAAGCAAACAAGAAGATGGAACATACAAATATACAACAAAAGGTTTATCAAATATTGAAGAAGATCCAGAAATTAGTCAAAACCAAGTATATGGAAAAATAATATATAAAATACAGTCATTAAGTTTAGTAAGCAAATTGATTTCAAACATTTATATATTTTATTTCTTTATATTTGTGCCAATAGGAATATTAATATATAAACAAATAAGAAGATTAATAAAAGAAGATGAGGAGGAGGAAGAAAAATAATTGTGCAAAATGTATTAAAAATAATGAAAAAAGTCAAACTTAGAAATATTATAATATTAATTTTATTGCTTGTATTTAATGCATATGCATGGTTTGTGTATACAACAAAAGTTTCACTTGATTTGTCAGCACATGTTAGTGCATGGGATGTGCAATTTGTTGCAAAAGATGGAGGAATATATTCACACTTAGATGTTAAAGTTGAAAAAGCTTATCCTGGAATGGAAGATTTTGAAAAAATCGTTAATGTTCAAAATAGAGGAGAAGTTAATGTTGAATTAAGTTATGAAATAGAATCAGTTAGAATTATGGATGAAGTTTTTGAGGTGAATAATGAAACAGGACTTACATCTGAGATTCTTGAAGAAAAATTAAAAAACGATTATCCATTTAAAATAAATATAGAAAAAGATGATTCACAATTATTAACAGGAACAGGAGATGGAAGCTTTAGAATTACTGTTGTGTGGCCATATGAGTCAGGAGATGATGAAACTGATTCAGAATGGGGAAGGAAAGCATATGAGTATTATAATAACAATCCTAACAGTAAATGTATAGAACTAAAGATGGTGCTAAAAGCCACACAAAGTAAATAAAAATTATTTTAATTGTTTAAATGAAATATCTACATGAAATATAGCAGGTGTAGTTGAATTGGTTGCTGTCGTATCGGCTTCATTTGACATAGATGAAGTTGATTCGTCATCATTCCACATAATGTAGATGCGAACTTTTCTTTTTTTAATTTTACTATCTAACATAATATTTTCAGATATTGTTTCATTAAAATCTTTAAAATTGTGTTTTTCGCCATCATCTATTGAGTAGCCAGTAGCTACCAAATCCTTTACAGGACTATCTTCTGAAATAGAAGTGTTTATTTCATAATTAAAAGAAACATCTGCACCTGAAAAGTCAAAATTCAAATCAAAATATCCTTCAGCAGTTGGAGCAATTATTCCACTAGAAATATTTTCATTTCCAGGAAAAACAGGAACAATCGAAGATGAAATATCAGTATGATTTTTTATTGACAAATCATTAACTAAAATGTTCCAATTGGCTATTTTCATCTCTGCATCACCATTTGCAGTTGTCAAATATTTAGCGTATATTTGTATTACAAAAAATACTAAAATGCAAATTAAAATTGCAATAAATAATATTAATAATTTTTTTTGATTTTTCATATATATTACCTCTCTAGGATTTTAATTTTAGCATATTGAAAAAAATAAATCAATAAATAAATCAAAAAAAGGAAAAGGAGAAATTGTGAAAAAAGAAAACGAAGAAAAAATAGGAAAAGAAACTTTAAAACTTAAATCAGATAAAATAAGAGAAAGAAATAGAAAAATAAGATATGTAAAACTTACGTTACTTGTAATGACCTTATTTCTTATAATTATATATTTTTTATTAAAAGTTGTATATGCTACTGGAAATTTTACTGTATCACTAGACCCGAATTTTGCAAAAAAACAAGGACTAATTATGTATGAAAGAAAAGATGAAAAAGAAGACAAAAGGATACTTGAAGCAACTAAATTAGAATTTATGGATAATATATCAATAAAGTGGTTGCCGGAAAATATAGATAATGAAGCAGAAGGAAGCCACAATGGTCAAAATTATTTGGCATATACATTTTATTTAGAGAATAAAGGAAGTGAAACAATAAATTACTGGTATGAGCTACCAATAGATGATGTAATAAAAAATGTGGATGAAGCTATACGTATTATGGTTTATAGAAATGGAGAAAGGACAGTATATGCAAAACCAAATGCTACAACAGGAGAGGCAGAACCAGGAACAGAAAAGTTCTATTCAGCATCTGAGGTGGCTGTTGAAGGAAGAAAGGATTTTAAACCAGGAGATGTAGACAAATTTACTATTGTTATATTTCTTGAGGGTGATGACCCAGAATGCAAAGATAATTTAATAGGTGGAGAAATGAAAATGCATATGGAAATTACAGAAGAACACATAAAACAACAATAAAATTTGACGATATATTACAAAAATATTACAAAAAAACAGCAAAAATTACATTTGCATTACAATTCTTTGATATATATTGACACTAATTGATAAATAGTATATTATTAACTTACAAAATATAAAAAGTTGCATTAAATGTAACAAAAAGGAGAAAAAAATGAGTAAGAAAAAGCAAAAGAAAAATGAGTTAAAATCAGCTATATTGGTTTTACTACTAATCGCAATTTTATTAATTGTATCAACATATGCATGGTTTACTGCTAACACAAATGTAGAAGTATCAACATTAAATGTTAATGTTAGAGCAGCAAACGGTTTGCAAATTTCAGCAGATGGAACAAATTGGAAAACTGTATTAACAAATGACGATATTGATCCAGACAATGTAACTACAACATATGCAGGTAATAAAAATCAAATTCCAACAGTAATGGAACCTGTATCAACAGTTGGAGAAATGAATTCTGATGGAACAATGAAAATGTTCTCTGGAAGAGTAACATCATCTAATACTGGTGAATTACAATTAGTTTCAGAAGCACTAAAAGATGCAAAAGGAAAAGGAGACACAGCAGGAAAATACATAGCATTTGATGTATTTTTAAAAGTTGATGAAGATTCTATGTTATCATTAACAAAAGATTCAAATGCTACAGTTAAAACAGGAGAGACAAGCAAAGGACTTGAAAATGCTACACGTACAGCATTCTGTGTACTAGGAAATACAACAGCAGGAGCTGGACTAGATACAATTCAAGCATTAAATGCTAATGCAGCTTCACATATTTGGGAACCAAATTATGATTCTCATACAGCAGCAGGTGTAGCTAACGCCAAAGATAACTATGGAATAACAACAACAACACCAACAGCTACAGATGCAGTTGAATATTATGGAATAAAATCTGCAATAGAAACACCAGTTGCATTAGCAGCAAAAGATGAAACACACTTTACAAAAGTAACACCAGAATATAAAACAAAAACTACAGTAGAAAGTGATGTTCAATTATTCCAATTAAAAGCGGGAATTACAAAAGTTAGAATTTATATGTGGGTAGAAGGACAAGATGTTGACTGTGAAAACACAGCATCAGGTTCAAATATAGCATTTGATGTAAAATTCTCAATTCCAGCAAAACAATAAAAATAATAGCTATAATATAACCCCGAATTATTAGACGAATTATGGTTTAATAGTTCGGGTTATTTTTAAGTAAAAGCGAAAGGACTGTAAAAAATGGATTTACAAAACGAAAATACTGATAATTTGTTAAAATTATATGACCAAATAACAGATTTTATAAAATTCTTAGAAAAAGAAAAAAATGAGATGGAAGATTAAAAATAACACAAAAGGAGTCAGAAATGAAAGGATTAACTACTACAGACAAAATGATTGCAGATATAGATATTTGTAAAGAAATTTTATCAACAATGCCAAAAAACAATGAAAAAAACAAAAAGAAAAGGATAGAATATATTGACGAAGCAAAAGAAAAATATATTTCATGTAAAAAAGAGATTATTGAAATTTTGCAAAAGAGATATGATGAACAATTAAATATTGAAATAAATCCTGAAATAAATAATTTAAATGCAAGGTTAAAAACAATTGAAGATGTGTTATATTTACTTAATGAAGAGCAAACATCTTATGAAAAAATGGGACTAGATAAAAACATATACAAATTAGAAAAATTTTATAAAGAAAATTTTGATAATATAAATGAACAAATAGCTCAATCCATAGAAAAATTTGAAAAAGTTGGAATAAAATTAAACAAAGAAGACTTTGGCTATGATAATTATGTTTCAGAATATATGAATACATTTTTTGAAGAATACAAAAAACAAAATAAAAATTCAGATACATTAAAAGCAAAATTTGAAGAAATTTATTGGAAATGTCCAGATATAATAATACTTATTGAATTAAATTTTAGACATATTTACATGGAAAAGAAAAATTCGATTGATAAATTTTTTGAAAAAAGTAAAAATGATATATTAAAAAAATGGGACAAATCATCTGCAGATATAAAGAAAACATATACTAATTTACTGCAACAAAAAATGGAAAAAGAACAATTTGATAAAAAAACTCTATTAGACAAATTTATTAAAGGGAAGCTTAATATAAAAAACTATACAGAAGACAAATTTATGAAAAACGTTGGAAAAATTTTATCTAAAGATGCATTTGAACAACTAAAAACAGATAGTGAAATTACAGAAAATATAAATAAGTTTTTAAATAGTTTATATGAATATAGAAGTTATATGAAATTCAAATTTGTAATAGAAGATGTAAAAAAATATTATAACAATAAAGAACAATACAAAAAATCTTGTGCCGAAATAAAGAAAAAAATAGAAAATGAAGAAAAAAAATTAGCAAAAAGCAATAGAAATTCAAGTAGATTTTTTATATTTAAATCAAAAAAAGAAAACAATACAAATAATTCAACAAAACTAATAAAAGATATTGAAGATTTGTATAAACAATTAGACTTAAATACATTTTATGAAAAAGTAGCAATTGAGATATCTGAAAATTCCACATTGCAAGAAGTTTTGAGCTTAGCAGTAGAATACTATAATTATATGATATCATGTATGATAAAAAATGAAGAAGATATTTCGCAAGATGAAATGGACTTAGAAATTGAGGAACTAAAAGATTTTTTAAATAATCCATATAATACAATTATAAATAATATAAGTTTTCTAGAAGAAAAAGATATTGTCTTAATTATAAAAGATAGATATAAATTATTGAATTTTACAATAGAAAAAGAAGATTTAGACATAGATAATTTAGATGGCTTAATTTCAATTGTGGAAGATATAAAAATGAATATTAATCTTCATTATGCAAATATAGAAATAAAAGATATTGAACAATTGCAAAAAACTCAAAAAATTTTAAATACAAAATAATTGGAGGACCTTGGAGAATTATAATATGAAAAAAATAAATAAAAAAAGGATTTTGATTTTAATTGGTTTAATAATTTTAATACTATTAGAAATAAAAGCATTTAGAGATTCTAAAGCAGAAAAAATAATAGATATTTCAGCAAATTGTAAAGATTCCCAAGAACTTATTGAAGATGAAAAAATAACAATTCAAGCTGTTAATGAAGGAAAAGATGGAATATCAATTACTTTGCCAGAGTTGGTAAATGAAAAAAAGGTAAGCAAATATTTGATAGCAAATCAAGAAATAGTTACAAAAAACGAAGAAAAAGAGGAAAATTCGGTAAATGAACAAAAAAACGAAAATACAAAGGAATTTGAAGAAAAATTGCCGGGTGAAAAAATATATTTAACACAAGAAGAAAAAGATAAGCTTAATATTGATTTGGTAGTAGAATATGACTCTCTAGAAATTGAAAAAGAGCGCTTATACAATAAAAAATTAGCATTAGAAGACAAAGACAAAGAAATTTTAAATGTTTCAGGATATATGCCGTTAAAAACAGAAATGACGGTAGAGAATATAGATTTATCAACAATAGAAAAACAAATAGAAAGTGAATATCCTAATAAAAAAATATGCGGAAACTATAAAATTAAATTACTTCTAGATGGTCAAGAATATAATCCACAAAAATATGAACAAAAATTAAATATAGAAATTAATTTAAGTGAAAATAAAGAATACACTATTTTGGAATACAAAAATGAAAAACTTTCAAAATATGAAAAAGCAGAGGTTGAAAAAGGTAAAATAACAATTGCTACTACAGAAATAAATTCATATTTAGTATTAGAAGAAGCAAACAATAGTGACACTGAATTATTAAATTCAGAAAATCAAGATGATATTGCTGTTCAAGCAGACGAAATAGCGACAGGAACAAGTGAATCTAGATTAGAAATAGATGACTACGAAACAGATAAAAATTATTATACAGGCTTAAATTATACAGAAGATGGCAATAAAACAAATTCTGGAAAATATGCAGAAAATAAACTTAGAAAAGTAACAATAAACTACTATGGATATAACTATGACTCCGCACAAACAGATAACCCACCAATAGGTACAATTTCTGATACAGAAACACAAAATATTGTAACATATAAAAAATGTGTACCAGTTGACTCAAGTGGAAATATATCTATGCAATTAATTGACAATCCATTTATGAATAGACCACAAGGAAAAGGATTTAATGGTTGGAAAACTAATAATACAAATTATTCAAATAGTATAAGTACAAATAGAAATAATTTTGTCCAAACATTAAGTACAAATGAAAACAACATAAAAAATTCTTCAGGAGAATATGTTATAGATTTATATCCAGATTGGATTGATGCAAATGTTATATTTGTAAGTTCATATGGAAGCAATTATAATGATGGCAAAACTGCAGATACACCAATAAACAATGATTGGAATAGCATAAGCAGTAAGCTTAATTCAAATAAAAAAACATGTACAAATGCTTCAAATAGAGAAGCAAATATTATTGTATTAACAAATGGAACATTAAGTTATAGTGGAATGACAGGCCCAAATACAGCATATACCTTAACAAGTATGTATAATGGAACAAACTATGGAAGTTCAAGTACTTATATAGACTTTAGTAGTAACAACGGAGGATGGGGATACTATGATGGAAGTAGTGTTACATTAGATAGTGACTTACAATTAGAATATTTATATATTAACTCTAATGTGTCATACAAAAATCCTAATGCAACAACAGATGGTACTGATGATGCATATCCATGTATATATGGGAATATGTATAATTTAAGGATTGGAAGAGGAATTTTACCTACAAGTAGTAATACTTGCACATTAGGTCAAGTACAAGGTGGATATTATAACCATTCAAGCTCAGAATTTAAGTTAGTAATAGAATCAGGAAAATATTATACGCTTCAATTATATAGGGCGTCAACAGGAACTGGTACATCAAATAGATTAACAGCAAATGGAACATTAGTTATTGGAAATGACTTTGACAGAAAAAGCAACAATAATGAGAATCTTAAAATTTACAACAGAATGGCTTCAAAAACAACAACAGCAACAAATAGCCCATATACAGCAAATAACTCTAAAGCTTTTGCTATAGAAATGATTGTAAAAAGTGGAACAATTGGAGTAGACTATTTTAATAGTCAAAGTGCAAGTGATTCAAGTGATAGAAACTATGCAGGAATATATGTTGGTGGGCATGGTCAAACAGGAATTGATAAATCCGATAGACGTTTGATAGTTGAAGGAGGAAATATAGCAAATCTAATTGGAGGTTTAAATATTGATTCAACAGATGCAAATAATTATAAAACATATATATATGTAAAAGATGGAAATATCATGAACATTACTGGTGGAGCAGGTTACACACATACATATGGTGATAGAATAATACAAGTAACAGGAGGTTGCATAAAATACAGCATAAGTGGAGGCTCAAATGGTGTTGCTGCAAGTACATCAACCAATAATGGCCAATTAACAGGAAATTCCTTAATTTATATAGGTGGAGATGCTAATATAGGGGCAACCTATACGAAAGATTCTAATGGAAACAAAACAATAACCGAAACTAGTAAAGATGAAACACTTTATGGAGTAAATGCTGGCAATGTATGTGGTGGAGCAAATGGAAATAGTAGGTACGCAGGACAAACAGATGGTTCTTATATAATTTTAGATGGAAAGGCAGTAATACATAACAATATTTTTGGAGGAGGAAACTATGGAATAATTGGTTCACCTTCTGGTACAACTGGTCCAGCTATTATAGATCTAAGAAATGAATCATCAACATTTACTACAAATAAAGAATACTTAATAACAAATTCAAGTACTGGTGGAAAAGGCTTAAAAGCAAGTGGAACAAGTATAGCAGATGAAGATATTTCAGCATCATTAATTCCAAGCGATAGTGCTAAATGGGTATTTGAAAGTGCCGGAGGAACAAATTATTACATAAAAAATGCATCTAATAATGAGTATTTATATTTAAGAGTAAGTTCATCATGGTGGGGTGGTACAACAGGAAGTTTGGAATTAAGCACAAATAATAAAACAGCTTTTAATGTTCAGGGAACAAATAGCAAGAAAATGTCATATTATTACTCTTCAGGAAGGAAAAATTATACATTTTATATTTCATATAACAATGGATGGACAACATCTACAAACTCAAATAATGGCAATTTATATTTATTAACATATGAATTAAGAAAAACAGAAGAAACAGAGGATGCAGATACATTAGTAAATATAAAATTATTTGGAGGAACTGTAAAAAACAATATTTATGGTGGAGCAAACAGAAATAGTATATATGGAACAGTAGATATTGATATAAATGCAGGAAATATAGCAGGTGTAACTTATGGAGGTTCTAATATAGAAGGAAATATTACAGGTTCAACATTAATAGATATTTCCGGTGGACAACTTGGTATGTATTCAGATGCTGCAACACATGATTATTACAATACAGATGCATTATTTGGAGGTGGACTTGGATCATCAACTAAAGTAAATGGAAGAGTTTTAATAAATATAAATGACCAAAGTAACAATCTAAATATATATGGAAATGTGTATGGTGGTAGCTCACTTGGAACAGTAAGTAATAATGTAAATATTAATATTAAAGATAGTACTTCAAATGCAAATGCTATTTCTATAATAGGAAACGTATTTGGAGGAGGAAAAGGAAATGACAGTACATCTGCAATAATAAATGGAAACATAGATATTAATGTTGATGGAAGTAATTTACCAAAATGTAATGTATTTGGTGGAAGCGATGTCAATGGAACAATAAATGGAACAATAAATGCAAAAATTGGAGAAAATAATAATTCTACAATATTAGCAGTATATGGTGGTGGAAATAAGGCATCAATTGGAACAGAAACAAAAGAAGTAAAAGTATATTTGCTATCAAATGCTAATGTAACAAATGCATTTAATGGTGGAAAATCAGCAGATTTGTTATCTGAAAATGAAGATGATTTAACAAGAGAAATTTACTTGCAAGGTGGAACCGCACAAAATATATATGGAGGATCTGACTCATCTGGAACAGTAACTGTAAGTAATGTTCATATTGAATCAGGAAACGCGAATAATATATATGGTGGAAATAACCAAGGTGGAACAACAAAAATATCTAAAGTTGATATACAAGGAGGAACAGTTCAAAATGTGTATGGAGGAGGAGAAAAGGCAGAAACTACAACCTCTAACATAACAACAACAGGAGGAACTATTCAATACATATTTGGTGGAGGAAATCAAGCAGGAGTTACAACAACAAATATTCAAACCAAAGGTGGAAATATAGAAAATGTATTTGGAGGTTCTAATACCAGTGGAGATGTAAATGAAAGCTTTGTAACAACAAATGATAAAGATTCTTCATCAGGTAATGATACTATTACTATAATTGGAACAGTATATGGCGGAAACAATCAAGGTGGAACAACAAACAGAGGAACTGTAACAGTAAATGGTGGAGGAGTTCAAAATGTATATGGTGGAGGAAACCAAGCAGTATCAAATGAAACACATGTAAATATAAATGGTAAAGTTGGACAATCTGTATATGGTGGAGGAAATCAAGCAGGAATAAATACTAATACTAATATATATTTAACAAATGCAACTGTTGAAAACAATGTATATGGTGGAGGAAATGAAGGAACTGTAACAGGTAACACTTATGTATATGTAAAAGATTCTACACTAAATAATAGCTTATATGCAGGAGGAAACGGATCGACAGCAATTGTATATGGAAATACAAATTTATATATGCATGGAACAAAAAATAATGTAAAAAATAGTGTATTTGGTGGAGGAAACAAGGCTGAAACAGGAACAGAAGAAAAAAATTCATCAACAAGTAATGTAAATATTGTTGGAGGAACAATAGGAAACAATGTATATGGAGGTGCAAATACATCTGTAGTATATGGAACAACAAAAACAAATATAGGTTGTGATGTAGTTAAAGATACTTCATTAGAAATTGGAAATATAGAAATTGGTGGCACTATATTTGGTGGAGGAGAAGCAAATGAATCAGGTAGTGAAGTTTATGATTTCTCATTTATTAGTGTTACAAAAGGAATTGATATTGAAATAGATGGAAATAGACATAATAAATTTACAATAAAAGGAAGTATTTTTGGTTCTGGTAATGCTTCAAGTACAAGCGGAGAAAGTTATATAACAATAAAAAATTATGGAACACCAGATTCACCACAAAGCAATGTGTCAATTCAAAGAGCAACATGTGTAACAATAAATAATTCTGCAATATCACTTTCAGGAGCAACAGATAGAACAAACGAATATTCAAGTGTATTCTTTTCTATAAGTAGGGTTGACAAAATGAAAATGGTAAATAATTCGATATTATATTTATGTAATGGCGCAAATTTATTAAAGGAATTAGACAGTATAGCAGAAATTAATGGAAATGAAGAAAAAGGAAGAGTTACAATTGATACAGAAACAGGCGAAAATACAAAAAATGTTGACAATAGAATTTATATGTTAGAAGGGAAAAATTTAAATATTGCAACAAATGAACAAGTTACAGCGTATGGAAAAGTACAAGGAATGTTTTTCTTAGGATTATTTACAAATAGAATGAACCCTAGCACAAGTACAGGTTTTTACCATAGTGGATATAACAATGGAGATACAATAAAAAATGCAGGAACATTTTCATCAAACTCATATGCAATGGCACAACATATGACAGATCATGATACATCAATAGATGGATTTTATACAAACTACAATGAAGAAGGAAAAGTAAAAACAAATTATATAGATACAACTCCAAAAGATGATGTATATTATATTTGGTTAGTTGGAGAAAAGATGGATGTAACAGTATTTGAAATGAGCCTAACAGCGTCAAAATATGCCACACTTGGAACATATGAATTATTATTACAAGGATTTTCTGAACCTAATACAAAATTTGCACTTACTGGATTCTCAGCAGGGCTTGCAAATGGAATATCATTAGTTGATCCAAGTGAAATACCTTCAATAGAAGCAGATGAAGAAAAAGCAAATTCAGTATATGGATTATCAATGAAAGCAGGAAATACAGGTTGGAAAAATAAAGGAAGTACTACATTTTTAACAGAAGATGGTGGAAAATACAAAGGAACAAATGACTATGATGGTGATAACTCAACATATACACCAACATTGAACTTTTGCTTATACCATTCACAAAACATAACAAAAAAACAAGCTCTTGGTGATGTTAGAATCAGATTACAGGTATTAACTCCAATTGATGATTTAAACTATAAAATGTCATATATTGATATAAATATAACATTATCTAGTGCATTATATCAAAATGACTTTTATGAAGCGGCTATAACTCCAGGTCAAGAATTTGGATTGTTTACCACAACTGAAACTACAATAACAAATAAAAGTGCATTTTCAACATATTATTCTTTGTATATAGAAAACTTTTCAGAGAGCAAATATTATCAAAACTATAAAGATTATAATAGAGTGTTAGTCTCAAGAGATAAATACAATAACCCATACATTTTCCCGGTAAATACAAAATTAACAATGCTGGATATGGTTACAGACAAGTATTACTATTATATCGTAACAGAAGAAGATGTAAAGCAAAATAAATATGTTTATAATATATCTGATTTCATAGCAATGGGAAGTAATGATGGCAACTATGACGAAAAATCGGCATGTGATAATTATTATAACAAAGATAAAGACTTAACATATGAAAACTTTATTTTCCATGTAAATTTTGCGGATAGTTCACTTTCAAATGATATTGACCAAAATACACTTCTTATGGAACTAAGAGATACGGACAATCAAACACTTCTTGGGGTACTTGGAATTCAAAGAGATACAATGAAATATACAGTATATAACAATAAAGAAGCTACTATAAAATTATCTGGAGAATTAACCCCAGAAACACTATACTTAGGAAATACTCTAAATTTAAATGTAATTACAAACTTTACACAAACAGTAGTAAATTCAAAAACAGTATATGATACACAATATTTCGAAAAAAAACTTGGAATAAAAATAAGCATATATGATAACAATGGAAACAGATTAAATAGTGACAGTTTATTTGGTGTAAATTTCGAATTAGATGGAAAACTATATTACCCAAGAATAGATGGAACAACCAGAATTTGTATTGCAGATAAAGTTACAGATATATTAGCAAGGTTGAAATTAAATACTCAAAACAATAAAACACTTGCAACAGGTGATTACAAAATAAAAATAGAATCATTTGGATCTTCTGACGGAATATATTATGGATTAACAGCTTCGGGGCAAATTGAACTAGATGTGAGAATAATAAATTCATCTTATGGATTAAAAATTACAACAGAAGACAAACTAAAAATAGTAGATAAGGATACAGGATTTACAATGAATGGAAATGCAAACTTTATGAGCAAAATAGAATATTCATCAGGATTACAAAATCCAAATATTGCAGTATCTTTATATAGAAGAGATTATTCTGATATATATTCAGAAAGATACAATTTAGTAGATTTTGCAGATTATGTAAAAACATATGTATCTCCAACTGCTAGAGAAAAAGAATATGTTGTATCAGTAAAACCTGCAAAAGAATTTAATGTTGCATATGTATTAAAAGATAATCTAGTTTCTGGAACATATAAATTGGTTTATAAATTGTATGATAACAATACATATGTTGGTGAGGCATATGAATATATAGTAATAAAATAAAGAAAGGTAAACAATGAAATACGACATAGAATCAATAGAGAAAAGAAAGAAAAATGAGAAAATTTTTAGAAATATATTGAAAATTATCTTAATCATTTTATTATATAATATAATCTTGTTAGGAATTTCGACAATAGATAACAATGAAGGTTCTGGGTTTTGTGGTTTTAAATCTTATATTATTACCACAAGTAGTATGGAACCTGATATAAAAACAGGAGATGTAGTTATATGTCAAAAAACTGATGCAAAAGATTTAAAAGAAGGTGATGTAATAGCTTTTAGTAAAAACGGTGAAGTTATTACACACCGCATTATAAAAATAGAAACAAATGATGAAATAAATTATTATATAACAAAAGGTGATAACAATACACTTGAAGATAATGAAAAAGTAGAAGAAAACCAAATAAAAGGAAAGATGCTTATAAAAATACCTAAAATGGGAATTTTTATAAAAGCTTTGTCAAACAATATTATTTTACTTATAATATTACTTGTTATATTAATATTGAGTTTTATGAAAATATTAGTTAGTGAAAAAAGAGATGACAGGAGAGAAAAAAGAAAAATTGAAGAAAAAAGAAAAGGTTAAATTTTTAAGAAACTTAAAATATAAAAAAGTCATATATAAAATATTAAAATTTATATTAATAATAGCATTAATATATAATATAATTTCATTGGCAAATAGAGCTTTCTTTGGAAAAGACTATGTAAGTATTTTGGGTATTAACTTTTTTTCAATAAACACAAACTCGATGAAGGGCGATTTAGACAAATATAGTTTAGTTATAACTAAAAAAAGCAAATCACAGGATTTTAAAATAAATGATATAATTGCATATGAAGTAAATGACAATATTAGAATTAATAAGATTGTAAATAAATATTATGACGAAAATAAAGGAAAAGAAGTTTATATAACTAAATATAATTTAAATTATTATCCAGATATTGAAAAAGTTACGTATAATCAAATTGTTGGAAAAAAAGTTTTGCATATTTCGTTTCTAGGGTGGTTAATTAAATTAATAAGGTCAGGAATATTTAGTGTTTTATGTATTTTAATTTTATTTGTTATGTTTTTAGAAAACAAAGCAAAAATGAGAAGAAAAAAACATAAAAAGAGCAAAAAAATGTTTATACAACATAATGAAAATAAAATTAGTAAAAAATCATAACCACGTGCAAAATGCGTGAATTGCACAAAATTTTGATGCCGCGACAGTTTTTTATATAATCATTTGGTATCATAAAATTATTTGTATTATATATTAAAAAATAGGAACTGGTAGTGGAAATTTACATATACAAAAAGATTTTATAGAAGAATGGGTATGCGACAACTACTGAAAATATATTAAAAATACAGCCGACTAGGAAAATTAAAAAAATAGTATAAAAAAGTTTAATTTACCTAAAATATATAGTGTTACTTTGTACAAATTGTAGCACTATTTTTTATGCATTCTGAAAGTAGCTATTTTTAAGTAAAAAAATGACTATACCCCTCTATTTACAAAATCCCCATTAGGGGTATATAATAATGCTCGGAGGTGGGAAATGGAAATTAGAAAAACATATATATTCATGTGTTTCTAATGATTTGGAAAAAGGTAATTTAGAAATAATAGATGAATTAGTAAGTATATTTAAAAAATTTAATAAGTAAAAAGAAAGGATGATATAAGATGAAGGAATTAAAAATTAAAATAAATGGAATGGTTTGTGGAGGATGTGAAAATAGAGTTAAGATAGCTCTATCAGAAATTAGTGGTGTAGAAAGTGTAGATGCAGATCATAATACTGGAATAGTAACAATAAAATCAGAAAAGGATTTAGAAATTGCTCAAATCAAAGAAAAAATTATAGATCTTGGATATGAAATTATAGAGGAAGAATAATATGAAAAGTATAATATTAGCGATTGATGGAATGACTTGTAGTGCTTGCTCAAATGGATTAGAAAAATACTTGAATAAGCAAAATGGAATTTTTGAGGCAAATGTGAATCTTGTAATGGC
>JABLTL010118392.1_pt1 | contig 23522 bp, 15 predicted proteins | sample 7160151 | NCBI WGS metagenome assembly JABLTL01 (sample SAMN14651223, study PRJNA627086) | human gut metagenome | isolation source: feces | host: Homo sapiens
AAATTATGGAATAGCAAAGCCCGAGCTTGTGAAAGTTCGGGCTTTGTGATATTTTAAAAGAGGGTGTGAATTTTGACACACCCTCCTTTTTGTTGGATGGCTCCAGGTGCGCCTGGCCAGGATGTGTATGTTGCGGCCGAAAATAGCCAACAAACTATAGTGAAATCTACACATTTCTTTTTCACGACACAATAATTTGCCGCAAATACGCCATTTGTGGTGCGTTTTTGCAATGAGCTAACAGTCAGCGTTTTACGTTTTGTTCGTCGCTTTTTGCGTTCCGCTTTTTACATTCCGCCTCACCGTTAGGCATGTTTCGTAGTGCGAAACATGCCCAAAGGCAAGACGAAACCTGCCTTTTCGAGGCACCGATAGGCATCTTTGGCAACTCAATATCTGCCTAATCGCACCATCGCGGTTCAATTCCCGTTCTCCGAATCCGTAAAAACGGCTTTTTCGTGCTCTATTTCGTTCGAAATCTGGTACCAACTTTTTCACCAAAAATCCATACACGGGCAACGCTGAGACCGCCCGGCATGGCAAGAGGCACCTCCTGTTGAGGGTGTTATGGCAAATGTTCCATGTGCTGGCCCATACCAAAGATGATGATTGCGTGTTGCGTTTCTGCATAAATTTCCTGTGTCAAGCATGGCCGTTTCGGCCTGTTCGAAACCAAACTATGCGGCCCGGAAACTAACGATCGGTTGGGGGAGGAGAGAATGTTTTGTGCCCGAAATGATGCAAAAACGCACTTTTTCTGCAAAAAGTTGCCGAAAAATTTGGTGAAAAGGAATAATAGTCGTACCTTTGCACCCGCAAATGAGCAATAAGGGCGTTTAGCTCAGTTGGTTTAGAGCATCTGCCTTACAAGCAGAGGGTCGGCGGTTCGAATCCGTCAACGCCCACCAGGGGTGTATCCTGTGGTTCTTCGGAGCTGCAGGATTTTTTTTGTTTTATGTGAAGCCTTGGCCTGTCAGGTCTCAAGGCTTTCTGCTAAAGAAGATTAACCCCAAATCGATCATTAATATTTCAATTCTTGTTAGTGTTTGTTTCGGGCAGGTTTCGACAGTCGCGCCCAAATGCATCACGTCGGCTCCCTCGATCTTCAGCATGATGGTTTTCGTCAGTTCGTAGCGGCTCTCGAAGCCGTAGTACATGTCCCTTGTGCGTGTGAGGCCGGCGCGATGCGACATTGTGTTATGGCCAAGGCGTTAAAAACCGTTAGATGCAACATTTTTATTGCGAGAATATCTATCGTGTCGAATTTAATTCGTAATTTTGCAGACGTGATAATATAAGGATATGGAACTTGATTTGTTGACAGCAATTTCTCCAGTTGATGGCCGTTACCGTGGTAAGACAGCGCCCCTGGCAGATTATTTTTCAGAGTATGCACTCATTCGTTATCGTGTGCGCGTTGAGATAGAGTATTTCATCACATTGTGTGAATTACCCTTGCCCCAGCTCGCCTCGTTCGATCATGCCCTTTTCGATCGTTTGCGCGACATCTACCGCTCCTTCAACGAGGAGTCGGCACAGCACGTGAAGGATATTGAGAAGGTTACCAACCACGACGTCAAGGCCGTGGAGTATTTCATTAAGGAGGAGTTCGACAAGATTGGCGGGCTCGAGGCTTACAAGGAGTTTATCCATTTCGGCCTCACCTCGCAGGATATCAACAACACCAGCGTGCCCCTTTCCATCAAGGAAGCGCTCGAAGAGGTGTACTATCCTCAGGTGGAAGAGCTCATCGACCAGTTGCAGCAGTATGCCGATGAGTGGAAAGACGTGCCCATGTTGGCCAAGACCCACGGTCAGCCCGCTTCGCCCACACGCTTGGGCAAGGAGGTCATGGTGTTTGTGTATCGCCTCACCGAGCAGCTCAAGGAGCTGAAGGCCTGCAAGATGACCGCCAAGTTTGGTGGCGCCACAGGCAACTTCAACGCCCACCATGTGGCCTATCCCAACTACGATTGGAAGGCTTTCGGCAATAAGTTTGTCAGCGAGAAGTTGGGCTTGCAGCGCGAGCAGTGGACCACGCAGATCAGCAATTACGACTGCCTGGCAGCCGTGTTCGACGCCCTTCGCCGCATCAACACCATTATCATCGACCTCGACCGCGACTTCTGGATGTACATCTCCATGGAGTATTTCAAGCAGAAGATCAAGGCTGGTGAGGTAGGCTCAAGCGCCATGCCCCACAAGGTCAACCCCATCGACTACGAGAACAGTGAGGGCAACCTCGGCATGGCCAACGCCGTGCTCCAGTTCCTCGCCAGCAAGCTGCCCGTCAGCCGCTTGCAGCGCGACCTCACCGACTCTACCGTGCTGCGCAACGTGGGTGTGCCATTGGGCCACAGCGTTATCGCCATACAGAGCACCCTCAAGGGCTTGCGCAAGCTCATCCTCAACGAGCAGAAGCTCAGCGAGGATCTCGACAACACATGGGCTGTGGTGGCCGAGGCCATCCAGACCATCCTGCGCCGCGAGGGTTATCCCCATCCCTATGAGGCGCTCAAGGCACTCACCCGCACCAACACCAAGATGACAGAGCAAACCATCCACGAGTTTGTGGAGACGCTCAACGTCAGCGAAAGTGTGAAGCAGGAACTGCGTGCCATCACGCCCCACAACTATACGGGCATGTAATTCTCCGGTGGAAGCCGCGAGAAGGCAGGTCGGTGAGATTTGCCAAAATAAAACAACAGAGAACATTTAAATATCATTTACTCATCAAGAATTGAACGAAGAACACTGCTAACTTACTAATTTCCGCTCTCCCCTTGCGGTGGAGACGGTTGGTTCGGGATATAGGTAGGCGTTAGTTGCGCTAAATCCATTATCGGAACTGCCAAGGCCGGGAAGGTCAAACGGTATAGTTTAAAGTTCAAACGAAAAAGATTTAAGATTATGTCAGAAGAAATGGAGAACAAGTCTCTGAGCTCATCAGAGAATCAGAGCCAAGAGAGAGAAGGCGGCCGTGAGGGCTACAGCAGACCTTCAGGTTATCAGAAAGATTATCACAGTGGCGGTCGCCCACAGCGTCCGCGCATCCACACGCAGCGCGCATACAGCTCCGACCGTGGCCACAGCCAGGGCGAGGGCGGTTTCCGTCCCGAGGGCTTCGGCGCCGGCTTGCAGAGCGGTGGAGAGCAGAGCGGTTATCAGTCTCGCCAGCAGGGTGGCTACCAGCCCCGTCAGGGTGGTTACCAGCCTCGCCAGCAGGGTGGCTATCGTCCGCGCTATAACAACAACAATCAGGAGGAGGGTGGCTACCAGCCCCGTCAGGGTGGTTACCAGCCCCGCCAGCAGGGTGGCTACCGTCCGCGCTATAACAACAACAATCATGAGGAGGGTGGCTACCAGCCTCGTCAGGGTGGCTATAACCGCCAAGGTGGCTACAACCGTCAGGGAGGCTATAACCGTCAGGGTGGTTACAACCGTCAGCAGGGTGGCTATGGTCAGCGTCCCGGATACGATCCCAACGCTAAGTATAGCATGAAGAAGCGTATCGAGTATAAGGAGGAGCACATCGATCCCAACGAGCCCATCCGCCTCAACAAGTATCTGGCCAACGCTGGCGTGTGCTCACGCCGTGAGGCCGACGAGTTTATCCAGGCAGGCGTCGTCACCGTCAATGGTGTGGTGGCCACAGAGCTGGGCATGAAGGTGAAGCGCTCCGATGAGGTGAAGTTCCAGGACCAGCCGGTTTCTTTGGAGAAGAAGGTGTATGTGCTGCTCAACAAGCCGAAGGATTACGTTACCACAAGCGACGATCCCCAGCAGCGTAAGACCGTGATGGACCTCGTGAAGGACGCTTGCCCCGAGCGCATCTATCCGGTTGGCCGCCTCGACCGCAACACCACCGGTGTGCTGTTGCTTACCAACGATGGCGACCTGGCCAGTAAGCTCACTCACCCCAAGTTCCTCAAGAAGAAGGTGTACCACGTGTTCCTCGACAAGAATGTGAGCGAGGAAGACCTGCAGAAGATAGCCGAGGGCATTGAGCTCGAGGATGGTGAGGTGCACGCCGACGCCATTGAGTATGCCGACGATCGCGACAAGAGCCAGGTGGGCATTGAGATCCACAGCGGCCGTAACCGTATCGTGCGCCGTATCTTCGAAAAGCTGGGCTATCGTGTTGTGAAGCTCGACCGCGCTCAGTTTGCCGGATTGACAAAGAAAAACCTTCGCCGTGGCGACTGGCGTTTCCTCACCGAGCAGGAGGTGGAGATGCTCCGCAATGGTATGTATGAATAGTAAATAATAGGTATCATGTCTACAAGAACAAAAGTCGTCGATGCCCTGGTGAGCACCGACTATGGTAAAGAGATTACAGTCAAGGGATGGGTGCGCTCGCACCGCAGCAGCAAGGCTGTCGACTTCATCGCTCTGAACGACGGTTCTACCATCAAGAATATTCAGGTCGTAGTAGACCCCGCCAAGATGAACGAGGACGATCTGAAGAGCATCACCACGGGTGCTTGCATCCGCGCCACGGGATTGCTCGTGGAGAGCCAAGGTAAGGGACAGACCTGCGAGGTGCAGGCCGAGGAGATTGAGATCTACGGTCTCTGCCCGTCCGACTACCCCATGCAGAAAAAGGGACAGAGCTTCGAGTATATGCGTCAGTATGCTCACATGCGTTTGCGCACCAATACGTTCGGCGCCGTGTTCCGCATTCGTCATAATATGGCCATTGCCATCCATAAGTATTTCCATGAGCACGGATTCTATTACTTCAACTCTCCGCTCATCACAGCCAGCGACTGTGAGGGCGCTGGTGAGATGTTCCAGGTGACAACGCTCGACCTGGACCGTGTGGCCAAGAGTGGCAAGGTGGAGTACGACAAGGATTTCTTCGGCAAGAAGACCAACCTCACCGTGTCGGGTCAGCTCGAGGGCGAGCTTGGTGCCACGGCCCTGGGTGCCATCTACACCTTCGGTCCTACCTTCCGCGCCGAGAACAGCAACACGCCGCGTCACCTCGCTGAGTTCTGGATGATTGAGCCTGAGGTGGCTTTCATGGACAAGAAGGAGCTGATGGACCTCGAGGAGGACTTCATCAAGTATTGTGTGCAGTGGGCTCTCGACAACTGTAAGGACGACCTTGCGTTCCTCAACCAGATGATCGACAAGTCGCTCCTGCAGACCTTGGAGAGTGTGGTCAAGGAGGACTTTGTTCGCTTGACTTATACCGAGGGTATCGAAATCCTGCAGCAGGCCGTCAAGGATGGCCATAAGTTTGAGTTCCCCATCTCGGGTTGGGGCATGGACCTGGCCAGTGAGCACGAGCGTTATCTCGTGGAGGAGCATTTCAAGCGCCCCGTCATCATGACCGATTATCCCGCAGAGATCAAGTCGTTCTACATGAAGAAGAACCCCGACGGCAAGACCATGCAGGGTACCGATGTGCTTTTCCCGCGTATTGGCGAGATCATCGGCGGCTCTGTGCGTGAGGAGAGCTATGAGAAGCTTATGAGCGAGATTGAGCGCCGTGGCATGCGCGAGCAGACCTACGACTGGTATCTCGACACACGTAAGTATGGCTCGTGCCCCCACGCAGGATTCGGACTGGGCTTCGAGCGCCTCATCCTCTTCGTTACGGGCATGCAGAACATTCGCGACGTCATTCCTTTCCCGCGTACACCGAAGAACGCTGAGTTCTAAAGCACGCGATACATTGACCTAATCATAACGCTTGGCGATGAAGGAGCAATCCTCCTCGCCAAGCGTTTTTGGTTGGTGGGGTGGGGCATGTGGCGTTGGCATTTGTCCCCATTCCTATGAACCTAAATCGTCATTAGACCGAAATAGGTGAAATGGCAGGTTGTTATTGTTTCTTTCCAACTCTTGTCAGCGTTTCTTTCGACATCTTGCTTCCATTCGCATTTCGACATAGCCCGCTATGCCTTTGGCCGCGACTGTCGCAACCTGCTCGAAACAAGCACTAACAAGAATTGAAATCTAATGACAGATTTGGGTTGAACTGTTTGCGCAGAAGCCCTTACTTCTCGTATAACGTTGAGCCCCGCTTCATCCTTGGCTTATAGGATGGAGCGGGGCTCAGGGTTATAAATGGTGGCGTGTTTCTATCTGTGTTTGTAGAGCGTTGGGCGTTGGGAATCCTGCTGAGGGTTGGAGGGCTCAGAGGCGACGAGCGTCAGGCCGTTGTCGCCCAGTGTGATGAGGCGCTTCTTGTAGAGGTCGCCCACGGCACGTTTGAACACCTTTTTGCTAACCTGGAACATTTGCTTGATGTCTTCGGGCGCGCTGTTGTCGCACAGAGGGCAGTGGCCGTCGTGCTCCTTCAGCCATTGCAGCAGGGTGTTGGAGAAGTCCATGGTTTGGCGATGGCCCGTCAGTTGCAGGCTGATATCCATCTTGCCATCGGGGCGAAGGCTCAGCAAGTAACCCGTCAGGCGGTCGCCTGTGTGGATGGGTTGGAATATCTGGTCCTTGTAAACCAAGCCGCCATACTGGTTGTCGACGATGACCTTGAAGCCCAGGTCGGTCTTCTGCCACACCAAGAGCGGAAGGGGCTGGGCCGACGCCACGCCCTTCGAGTGCTCGCCCTCGCCTTGCTGGGTGGCCGTGGGGAAATCCTCGGCCTTGGGTTGGCTGAGATATTTGTCGACCTTGGCTGAGGCCACGATGCGGTAGCTCTCCTCATCCACGTGGATATGAACGATGTAATACTCGCCAATCTCCATGTGGCGTTTCTGCTCATGGAACGGGCAGAACACGTCTTTCATCAGTCCCCAGTCGAGGAAAGCGCCATATTTGTTGACCCATGTGCATTTCAGGTAGGCGAAGTCGCCCACCTTGGCCAATGGCTGTTCGGTGGTGGCAATGAGGCGTTCGTCTTGGTCGAGGTAAACGAAGCATGTTACGTCGTCGCCCTCTCGCACCCCTTGGGGCACATATTTGGCAGGCATGAGAATGTCGCCCTCGGCTCCGCCGTCAAGGAAAATGCCGAAGGTTTCCTTGCCTCCATAGGCGTGGGGGTTGGGGCGCTCGGCCAATCGCGTCATCTTAAGCGTGTTGTAGTCGCCAATCTTGATGGTATTCATACGGTAGTGGTTGTGGGGTCGTTGGGTGAAGTGATGGTGTTCTCGGGCATCAGTAGGCCGTCTTTCATGTGGATGGTTCGGTCGGTGATGGCAGCCAACTGCTCGTCGTGGGTGACGATGACGAACGTCTGGCCAAACTTGTCGCGCAGGTCGAAGAACAATTGGTGCAGTTCGGCCTTGTTCTTGGTGTCGAGACTGCCCGACGGCTCATCGGCAAGGATCACGGCCGGTTCGTTGACCAAGGCTCGTGCCACGGCCACACGTTGCTTCTCACCGCCCGAGAGTTCGTTGGGCTTGTGGTTGGCGCGGTCGGCGAGTCCCAGAAATTGCAGCAGCTCCTCGGCGCGCGCCTTGGCCTCGCTGCGCCCTTTGCCTGCGATAAACGCGGGAATCATGATGTTCTCCAAGGCCGTAAACTCAGGCAGAAGTTGGTGGAACTGGAAGACAAAGCCGATATGGCGGTTGCGGAAATCGGACAGTTTGTTGGTCGAAAGGCCCGACACGTTGATGCCATCGACGGTGACCGATCCACTGTCGGGGCGGTCGAGGGTGCCTATGATTTGCAGCAACGTGGTCTTGCCGGCACCCGAAGGGCCAACGATCGACACGATTTCGCCCTTGCCAATGTGTAGGTCGATGCCTTTGAGCACCTGGAGGTTGCCGAATGATTTGGTGATACCTTGAATGTTTATCATAAGAATGGGTGTTTTCGTCCGGTGGTGGCTTGACGGGTCGCCACTTGGGAGGTGTTATTTTTTGAACCAATGGCGATGGCGTTGCAACCACTCGTGGATGGCCTCGTAAGCCGACTGCTCCTCGGTGTGCAGCGGTTGTGCGAAGGTCATGGTAGTCTTGTCGTCGCCAAACTGGTCGGGGAAGATAATCATGAGGTTCTTGCCCGTGAAGTATTTGGTGAGCTCCTCAGGCAGACGCTCTTGCGCATTCTTGTACGACACGGTGCCTTTTCGGGCCGTTACGACCACGAAGAGATGGTCTTCCTGGATGGTGGAGGCCAGCTTGGGCATCTCGTTCCAGTGCTCCATCGATAGGTATTCGGCGCGCATCTGTGGATGGTGGTTGCGCACAAACTCGTTGATCATGATCAGCGTGTCGCCTCGTCCGTGGAAGATGATGCGGCACTCGAGGTTTTCCGTGAGCCTTGACAATCGCTCCAACCAGCGATAGAAGCCCGGCTCGTATTGGGCGCGCGAGGGCACCGCCACCTCTATGCGGCGCAGGGTGGCCAACGGGTGGTGCAGACGCGCCATGATAATCTGGCGGTTCAGGCCGTTGAACAGGCTCTGGTGGAACTGTCCCCAGAACTTCGGCGACACGTTGGCGTGCATGTGCATGCCAATGAGAATCTCCGAAGCCTCAAACTCCTTGAAGGCGTGCTTGATGCCATTGGCAATGTTGGCGGCCACGCGCACTTGTGTTTGCAGCTTCACATCCGACCCGGCGGCATATTGGGTTACCTGCTCCAGAAGTCGGCGCCCTTGTTCCTGGTAGCTCCGCATGTTCTCGTCGTCGTACACCACGTTGAGCGCCATGATGCCTCGATTGAGTTTTGGGTTGCGCATCATGATGGCCATAGCGATCAGTTGGTTGGCGTATTCGGGGTATTTCACGGGCACAAGGATGCGCTCGTCGTCGTGCGTCTCATTGTCGTGCGCCACGTCTTTGTCGCGCATGACGATGCGTTGGGCCGACCATTCAGTCATCATCGATGATATGATGCAGGTAAACAGAATCATGATGACCACACCGTTAAGCATGCTTTCGTTCACGAGAAGTTGCCCATCGTCGGTCTTCAGCCCTATGCCCACCATGATCATGGCGATGGCTCCCGCGGCGTGGGCTGAGGTCAGGCCAAACATCATGTGGCCTGAGGAGATGGGCATGCGGAACAAGGTGCAGGCCAAATGTGCCGCTATGCCCTTGCCCAATGTGCCGAACACCACGATGCAGATTACCACCCAGATGATGTTTCCGCCGGCGAAGAGTAGGCGTAGGTTGATGAGCATGCCCACACCGATGAGGAAATAAGGGATGAACAATGCGTTTCCGATAAACTCAATGCGGTTCATCAGGGGCGACACATGGGGTATGTACCGGTTGAGAATGATGCCGGCGAAGAACGCTCCGAAGATGCCTTCCAGTCCCACCAGGTCGGCGAGCGCCGCGCAAAGGAAGAGAATGGCCAATACAAAGATAAATTGCATGACGGCGTCGCTGTAGCGTCGGAGAAACCATCGGGTAAGGCGGGGCACAAGAAAGATGACGCCTGCGCAATAGGCGGCGAACTTAACGGCGAACCCTATCCAAAACAACGTGTCGCCACCGCCCTTGTGTGCCGTGACGATTCCGGCCACCAGAATGAGTGATATGAGCAGGCTGAGCATGGTGGAGCCCACGCTGAGCGTTACGCTGGGCTTGAGCTGCAGTCCGTATCGTGAAATGATGGGGTAGGCCACCAAGGTGTTCGACGCCATGATACATCCCAAGAGGAACGACGACGCCGAGTTGTAGCCCAGTAAGGCCATGCTCATGAAATAGGTTATGGCAAGCGGAACGAAGCATGTGAGCAGGCCAAAGACAATGATGCGGTTCTTGTATTTCTTCACGCCATCCATGTCCATCTCGAGCGATGCGAGGAACATGATGTAGTAAAGTCCCACGCGTCCGAACAGTTCGAAGGAGGCGTCGCGCTCCAATATGTTGAGCCCGTACTGCCCGACGAGCACTCCTGCCAATACCATTCCGATGATATGCGGTATGCGTAGCTTGCCCATGATGATGGGCGCAAATAGAATGATTAGCAACACCACAAAGAAGATGAGTGTGGGGTCGGTGATGGGAAAGTATGAGGCTATGTTTGGCATGCCGTTTGGAAATGCTTTGTTGTTGTATGCAAAGTTACGTATTTTTTCGGAAAGACGTGCTCTTGGTGGTGGAAAAGCGAGCGTCGCGCGGCCTTGTGGGTGCTGATTGCCGCCCACCAAGCCGCGCGACGCCTTTGCGGTATGCCGTTTGTGTTTAGAATTTCACCTTGTAGCTCAGTCCGAGGATGTGCATGTTGCGGTCGTTGTCGTCGTCATCCTTGCTGTTGTCTTGGTAACGGTAGTACACGCCGAGCGTCTGACCCTTGACAATCTTCCAGTCGAGCCCCACGGTGTAGCGCACCTTCTCCACGCTCCATGCGTTGTAGAGTTCTACATTGGCGTAAGGCTCCACGTCGAGCCCTTTCTTATCGTAGGAAACCTGCAGTCGGCTTCGCAGTGTGTTCTTTCCTTTTCCGCTATAGGTCTTCTGCTTGCCGTCCCAGTCCTCGTCGTCGAAATCGTAGCGCTCGTTGACGGTTTTCTCTGGGCGATAGGTGTATTGCCAGCGTTCGCGCAGGTCGAACTTCCAATTGCCCAATCCTACGGTGCCTGTCACGTCAACGTTCACGCGGTGACGTGGGCCCCAGTAAGAGGCATATTTGTTTAGCTTTCCGTAGTTGGCCTTGTTGGGATCCTCGTCGTGGTAGGTGTACTTGTCGTTGTGGTTGTAGAGGAAGGTGTATCCCGCTCCCACCTTGAGCCACTTGGTGAGCTTGTATTCGCCCGATAGTCCCATCGACCAACGGCTGTTTTGATTGGCATTGTTGGCTGTGCGATACTCAGCTTCGATCTCCACGCTGGCCTTCTTCGATAGTTTCTTCTCGGCCGAGATGTCGGTCCAAATACCAAAGTCGTCGCTTGTTTTCGGCTCACTTTGCGCTGACGCCAACAAGGGTGCGGCCAGAAGCGCGAGGGTGATGAATAGTTGCTTTTTCATGTTTTTGTGAATGGTTGGTGAATGATGGTTAGGGTTTTATGGGTTTATGGGGCAAACTGCTTCTGGTCTTCGCGTGTGAGGCGAATCTTCTGGTCCAGGTCGGTGTCGCTCGATAAGGCCGAATAGTACACTTTGAGCATGGCCATGTCGCGCAGGAAGTCGATGCTTCCCACCTCCACTCGCAGGATGTTGATGCCCAGGCGTTTGGTGAGGTCGGCCATCAGCTCCTCGCGCTTGTCGGGGGTGATGAGGTCTATGCGGTCGTACTGCACCAGCTTTGCGGGTTCTTGCTTGAGTTGTGTCTCGCAAATCCATATCAGGAAGATGACGATGAGGTTGGTGGCGAGCAACTCCACCACCGACACGCTGTTGGCAATGGCGTTGACCACCGACAGGGCGATGATGACAAACATGTACGTCATTTCTCTGACGGGCATGGCGTCGGTGCGGTATCGCATGATGGAGAATATGCCGAACAGGCCGATACCAATGCCGATGCTGGTCTTGGCCTTGAGATCTTCGAGCACGAAAATCATGAAATAAACGAGGAAGAAGATAGCCACGCTCATGAGCATGAACGAGAAATAAAAGTCGCGTCGATGGCTCTTCTTGTAGTAGAGGCGGTCGACGATGGTCCATGTGACGAGCATCAGGATGATGAACCTAACGATCATCAATGGGAAGTCGTGTGAGAATGTAAGGTTGAAAATGTCCATTATTTAAATTATTTGTTTCGGTGGGGAAGTTTTTTGTTTCGGTGGGGATGGCTTTTGTTTCGGTGTATTGGTTTTTGTTTCGGTGTATTGGTTTTTGTTTTGTGTGAGTTGACGTTAGTTCCATATCATGGTCCCTTTCTCGCCATAGCCGATCTATGGTAAGTTCGGTTCTGCCCATTTGACTTAATGAAAACGAAGGTCTTATTCGGCCATCATTTTCTCAATCTTGCGCAATCGTGGTTTGATGCGGTTGCAATGGAGTGTACTGTCGGTGAGTGCCGATCCAATGATGTATTTGCTGAAGCCCATGGGCTTGATGCGCAGCTCCATCAGATGGTTGAGGATTGGGCTGGGTTGGAGGCCGTCGCGTTTGAGCTCCACGATGACGATGTTTCCCATGTCTTTGTGCTTTCCGTTGCCGATGTTGTCAAACTCGAGGTCGAAATCGATGGTGAGGCGCTCTGTCTTCAGTTTGTTGACCAGCGTGATGCGGTTGAAGTGGTTTTCCACTTTCTCGGTGAGAAGTGTGGGCTCGTATCGTAGGTTGGCGGTTAGAAACTCGTCGTAGAGGTGGAAATCGCACTCCTCGGGCCTGAACACGATGTTGTGTTGCGGGCACTTCGGGTCGAAGTCGTGCATGGTGATGCGCTTCTTTCTTGTCCTTCCATGGTTGTTCTTGGTCTTTACCTCCAAGAAGTTGAGCCCCGAGTTGACATACGACCTGATGCGTAGCTTCTGCCTGTTGGTGTGCCCCGTCTCGTGGCGGAGGTACATGGCGTAATCGGGCGTGTCGAAATATACCGTGTAATAAGGTGCTATGCGTTCGCCTTTTATTTCTTGCACGCGATAATCATCTTGTGCCAAGAGCAAGAGTTGGCGCAGCATGGGTTTTGTGGTGACAAACTTGGTATCCGTGCGGTTCATCAGCCGGATGCCGCTCATTTCGTCGAGCGTAATCGGTTCGTAGTGGCTAAGGATATCAATCATTTGTAACGGTTTTTAGTTAGTTGTTACAAAGTTAATACAAAAAGCGATATACGACAAGCGAAACGCAAGAAATAAGTAAATAATGTTTTCCGATGGTGCTTTTCACCCCCAATCGGTCAGTTGTTTTCTATTCTTGTTGGTGTTTGTCGGGGCTTGTGCCTTTCTCTTTCGTGGCCCATTCGCCATGTGCCCATGTCTTATTTGTGGTTAGCTCCCATGGCCCTATTGGGCGTAAAAAAGCCGATGGGCGAAAGGCTTTCATGGTCCTTCCTCCCATCGGCTTGGTTATGTTTTCGCTTGTTGCGATTATTTCTTCAGGTCTCCCTTTTTGACGAGGTATTCGGCAATCTGCACTGCGTTGAGCGCGGCGCCTTTGCGAATCTGGTCGCCTGTGAGCCACAGCGTGTTGCTGAGATCGTCGGCCAGGTCCTTGCGGATACGTCCCACGTACACATCGTCCTTGCCAGCGCTTTCCAGGGGCATGGGGTAGACGTAGTTTTGCGGGTCGTCGACCACCGACACGCCCGGTGCCTTATGGAGCGCCTCGCGGATGGCCTCTACGCTAACGGGCTGCTCGGTCTCAAACCACACGCTCTCCGAGTGTGAGCGGAGCGAGCTCACTCTGACGCAGGTGGCCGATGTGCGGATGTCGCTGTGCATGATCTTCTGCGTCTCGTTGAACATCTTCATCTCCTCCTTCGTGTAGTCGTTGGGTGTCATCTTGTCGATCTGCGGGATGACGTTGTAGGCCAACTGGTGAGGGAACTTGTTGATGGTCGATACCTTTCCATTCTCTACGAGTTCCTTATATTGCTGCTTGAGCTCTTCCATGGCGGCAGCTCCTGCGCCCGATGCGCTCTGGTAGCTGGCGATATGCACCTTGCGGATATGCGACAGTTGGTCGATGGGCTTGAGCACCACAACCATCATGATGGTGGTGCAGTTGGGGTTGGCGATGATGTTGCGGGGACGGTTGAGCGCGTCCTCGGCGTTCACCTCAGGCACCACGAGGGGCACATCCTCATCCATGCGGAAAGCGCTGGAGTTGTCGATCATCACAGCACCATACTTGGTGATGGTCTCAGCAAACTCCAAGCTGGTGCCGCCACCAGCCGATGTCAGGGCGATGTCCACGTCCTTAAAGTCGTCGTTGTGTTGCAGGAGTTTCACCTCGTACTCTTTACCACGGAAGTTGTATTTCGTTCCGGCGCTTCGGCTTGAACCAAATAACACAAGGTCGTCTAACGGGAAATTGCGCTCTGCGAGGATGCTGAGCAACTCCTGGCCCACGGCGCCACTGGCACCGACAATAGCTACTTTCATAATCTATTCCTTTATCTAATTCGTGATTACGGGTGCAAAATTACTATTTTCCTTTCAATAATTCACTGAAAACGTGATATTTTCAACATATTAATATCAATTTGGGGGTTTCGGCCGTGCTTTTTGTTCAATTTCTCGATTCCCAAATCGATTGCGTAGACTCAGCTGAGGATAAGGCTTTGGTGGCTGGTTTGTTCCCTTAGGAATTGTGCTGTGGCATCTTCGGGTAGTGGCGTATGCCTCACGTGTGATTTATAAATATAGGTGTAATGGATAAAAAATTGAACTTCTTGGGTGGTTGAATGATAAAAAACCTTTATCTTTGCATAAGATAGGCTGCGCTCGGCCATTTGAGAGCGAGCTCTCATGGCGCTCGTTGGCACTATCTTTGTATCGAAACCAATCAAACTTATGAACATTAAATTCGCTTTTACGGCATGGGCCCTGTTGTTAGTTTTGCAGGTCCAAGCCAATCCCATCAGCCGCAAGGAGGCTCGCCAAGTGGCGCAGTCGTTTGTGGCCATCGACGACGCCTCGTCCGACAACGTGCCCAACGCACCTTATTACATCTTCTCTCGCGGAGCCGGCAAGGGCTTCGTCATTGCCAGTGGCGACGATGAGGTGGTGCCCATCCTCGGTTATACCGACCAGGGCGACTATGCCCCCAACAACATGCCCGATGGTTTGAAGAACATGCTCAACGCTTGGGCCAAGAAGATTGGCGACTTGCAGCAGAAGCAGAAAACACGCACGCGCCAAATGCCGAAGCGCTCCGTGCGCCAACGCTTGCAGTTGCCCGCCTATAAGAATGCGTGGGTCGACGTGCAGCCTCTTGTGAAGACCAAGTGGAATCAGGATTATCCCTACAACATGTTCGCCCCCAATCGCTCCGACAACGGCCAAAAGACGCTGTCGGGATGTGTGGCAACGGCTGCTTCGCAGATCATTTACTATTATCGTAAGGACAATCCCGACGCCTTGCTCTACGCCACGCCCACCTATAGCGGCGATTGGTTCCACGCTCCCGTTACCTTCTCGTTGCCCGCCGGCACCCCGGTGCGTTACGACCTTATGAAGCTTAGCGGCACCGGAACGCTCAAGCAAGACACCGCCGTGGCGGTGCTGATGTACGCCGCCGGCACCTGCGCTGGCTTGGGCTATGGCTACCAGGATGGTACGGCCACGGCTGGCAACATCGACAAGATGGGTACGGCCATGGACAACCAGTTTAACATCAGCAGCAAGTATGTTGGCAAATGGAACTATAGCCAAGAGGGTTGGGAGAGCCTGGCCTACAGTAATGTGCGCGATGGCCAACCCTTGCTCTACTCGGGTGCCAGCGAAACGCAGGGTGGCCACGCCGTGGTGCTCGATGGCTATCAGGCCTCGACCGGTCTTTTCCACTTCAACTTCGGTTGGGGCGGATATGGCGACGGCTATTACACCGTCGACGACTCCACGGGCATGAACGGTTTCAACACTGGTCAGTCGGCGCTCGTCAATATCGTTCCCAAGCGCCAAAAGCTGAGCGGTCGACTTGTGGCCGATAAGATGTTCTACCGTACGGACGGACAGATTACCGCCACGGTGAAGAACATGGGTACGCTCGCCTATAAGGGTGTTTATGTTTATTGCGCGTTCACCAAGACGCTGCCCTCACGCTCCACCGACAATGAGATCAGCACCAGCATTGCCTCGGGCGACAGCGCCACCTTCACCTTCACCTATCGCCCCACGCAGAAGAAGCGCCTCTACATTTGGTTGGCCGACGCCAACAAGAACATCCTCGACACCATGTCGGTGGAGGTCAGCCAGAGCGTGGCCGATCTCCATCTCAATAGCATCCGTGTTGACGCCGGTACCGCCACCGTTGAGCATGATGGCGTCACCTACCAGCAGGTGAACAACACCCAAGCCAACATTGCCGTGAACCTCACCAATGGCGAGAACGGCAGCTATTGCCAGCCTGCTTTCATCTGCCAGGTCGACAGTTTGAACGGCACCACGGGCGCATGGGACAAGTGTGCCTCGCGTGTCATCAACAAGTTGATTTTCGAGGTCGGACAGACCCGCGACACCCTCTTCACCTTCACGGGCTTGCAGCCCAATCGCTATTATCGCGCCATGATGACGAAGCGTGTCAGCGCGGGTGTTACCTCAGAGATGATTTTCGACACGCCCGACAGCATCGTTTACTTCATCACCAAGTACCCCACGTTGGAGGTTGTGGCCAAGGGTCGCAAGGCCACGGTGACGGGTGATTGGAACGCTGCCATCTTCACGTCGAAGGCACAGGATGCCGCTGTCACCTCATACGATATGACTAATGTTGTCCAGCTCTCCGAGCAGCCTGTGGCGGCCAACGAGAACGCCCTGTTCTTCACCGCCGCCCCCATCGAGGGTTCGGCCAATGTGGTTGCCAATGGCGTGTGCGACAGTTTGCTGATCCACACCCGTAGCGAGTTTGCCAGCGCCAAGGCCTTCACCGCCCGCAAGGCCGTGCTTGTGCTCGATGATGCCAAGGCAGGCGAATGGAACGATGTGTTCATGCCGTTCAGCGCCCCGCTTCCCTATGGTATGCAGGGACGTGTGGTCAACACCATTGAGCGCTCACGCCTCACGGTGAGCAATGTGCGTGAGGCTGAGGCCATGAAGCCGCTGCTCTATCTGGCCGACCGCGAGGGTCTCAACACCATCGAGGCCACCGATGTGGCGCTCTCCACCGACACCGTTGGCTCGCTGGTCGATGGTTTCTGGAAAGGCTCCACGCTGAAGACGTCGCTCAGCCGCCAGGCCAGCTTGCTGAAGACTCCTGCCACGCGTCTCACTGCTTTCGTGGCCAACGAAAAGGGAACAGCCGTGGCTCCTTTCGCCACCGAGCTCGACAGCGTCTACCGTTCAGGCTATCGCGTGTTCAACTCTTCTGATGTTGCTGCCGACCGCAACTACATGCAGTTGGCCGATTCCATCAACCTGGCCTACCAGGTCATCAAGGAGTACGGCAAGGGCGCTGAGGTGTTCCTGGCCGACAGCCTGAAGAAGTTTGAGGACATGTTCACCTATTATACTTGTGGCGGCGACAAGTATATGCAGGTTCGCCAGGCTTACATCAACCTTGGCGCCACCATCCGCGCCTTCCTCGCCAACCCGGTGGTCGACGCCATCCGTGAGGTGGAGATCGGCACCGATGTGAAGGCCGACGAGGATGCGCCCGTACAGTATTTCACACTCAACGGACAGCAGTTGGCTCGCCCGCAACGTGGCATCGTCATTGTGAAGAAGGGCCATAAGACATGGAAGATGGTTGTGAAATGATAACCCACCCTTTCCATCGTCGTCATTGACCCCCACAATAAGCGAAAGGCCGGCAATCAACATCGATTGCCGGCCTTTCTCATGGTAAGTAGGGGGGATTTATGATTTGTATATCGTTGACGATCACTGTGTCGGATTCGCCTGATGGTGTTTCCCTTACTGTTTAGCCAAATGGAAGTCGGTGGCCGAGAACCACGTGCCATAAAACTGGTTCTGGGTGATGCTCGGAACGGTGGTCAAGCCATAGCTGATGCGTCCGTTCTTGGTGTGTATGCCCTTGATGCTCACGGTGCACCATCCATATCCGTTTCCGTCGTTGGCCTCTGCGATCTGCACGAGTCGGTTGTTGCTTCCCAACTTCGTCGAGTCAGCTTCCATGAGGTTTTTCGTTGCCTTGGCTTCCTGCCAGAGGGTTCCTCCCGTGTTTCCTTCAGCTGGAATCTCCACCTTGTAGGTCTTTCCGTCTGCAATGGCGTAGATGTAGGCGCCCGGGCCGTCGGCGCGCACCACGGCGGTCAGCGTATAGCTGCCCTTCTGCAGGAGCGAATCGGTGCGCTCCACCTGATAGAGCTGCTGCCCGTTCTCATCATAGCAGTCCAGGTAACGTCGTTTGCGATTGCCCGTGTAGTAGTCGCCACGCTTGGTGTAGCGGTCGTGGCAATGAGTGCCCTGCTTGATGGTCCATCCGTTGTTGGTGAGATATTCCCACTCGTCGTCGTCCACGTAGAAGCCGTTGTGGGTGTGGCTCTTCACGTGTTGGGTGTGTAGTGTATCCGTAAACCGATCCGATTGTTCCAACAGGTCGTTCACGATGATGGTGCCACATGTCATCACACCTGTGAGCGATGCCAGGAGCAGCAAGGCCAGCGCCCATCGGCTTCCCGACGACAGTCCGCTCTGCTGGTTCTTGTGTGAGCGCCAGATGCTCGTCAGTCCGTAGATGGCCAGCACGATGAACATGGCCACGCTCACCACGCCGATCGTTCCCACCCAGGGGTGCTCCGTCCACGGGAAGGCCAGTCCTTGGCTCTCAAACATCACCAAGGTGGGCGCAAAGAGCAGCAACAGCAACATGACGAGCAGCCAGAAGCATCCCGTGATGATGGCGGCTGCCACCAGGAACATCACCAGTTTGATGCCGAATATGATGATCTCGCCCATGGCGCCCACGCATCCCGGTCGTGTGTTGGGTTGCTGCTGCGTCTGACTGGCGTTGTCGGCCGTCACCTCCTCCGCCAGGTTTTGTGGGTTCACGTCGCGCCCGTTCATCTGCAAGCGGTCTGCGGGAGTGAAGGCAGGCGGCAGCGTGATGACCAGGATGAAGTAGGCCACCACCATGCCAAACACCACCTGCGGCATGTGCCACATCATGAAGAGCAGCGGTATGACCAGCGCTCCGATGCGCCACCACGTCACGTCGCCGCCATAGTAATGGGCCAATCCGGCCATCACGCCCGACACCTTCTTGTTGGCTATGTCGCGATAGAGGCGTCGGTCTGACCTGAAGATGAAGCGCTTCAGCGTTTCAAATGCCGTTCGGGCGTTGGTTTGGGTACCGTTCTCCTGTCCGTTGGGGTTGTCTTCTGCGCCGTTCTCGTCGGCGCCCTCGTCTTGTGGCTCGTCCATGTCGCGTGGCGCTCCCATGCGCGTCACGATGTTCTCCACATCGTTGATGTCGATGGCCACCTTTCCCCTCGCCACCACCTCGTCGAAGAGCTCTGCTATGCGCGCCTCTATGTCGTCCACGATCTCGTGGCCGCCCTCCTTGTTGGCGAAGTAGTTGCGGAGCGAGTCCTCATATTGTTTCAGCAGGTTGTAGGCGTCCTCGTCGATGGCGTAGAGTCGGCCCTGCATATTGATGGTAATGTTCTTTTTCATGATTGCAGTGTTGTTGGTTGATGATTCTTCAGGTAGTTGACGGTGTTGGATATCTCAGCCCATGCCTTATCGAGGTCGCGCAGCATCTGCAGTCCCACATCGGTCAGGGCATAATACTTTCTGGGTGGGCCCATACGGCTCTCCTCCCAGCGATATTGCAACAGTCCTTCTCGTTTCAGACGGTTGAGCAGGGGGTAGAGCGTGCCCTCCACAACGAGCAGCTCGGCCTCCTTCAGCGACCTGATGATATCGGAGGAATAGGCCGGCTGACGCTCCAATAGCAGAAGGATGCAATATTCGAGCATTCCCTTCCGCATCTGCGATTTGGCGTTTTCGATGTTCATGTCCTTTCAGTTTAATGATTGTTTTCGTTGCAAATATAGGCAAAACGCAAATACATTGCAATACAAAGTACCGTTTTTCTTTCTGTAATTCACGCTTTTTAACATCTCGAGCCCCATCCATGTCTCTCTCCGTTGGCTTCCACCTTAATAATAATAGTAGAAGATTTGTGCTATGTTAATGTCTTATTGTGGGGTAGAAATGTCAAAAAGCGTAGGTGGCGAACCAAAAAACTTAGTAACTTTGCGCCATAACAATCGCCAGAACCCACCCTAAACGGTTTCTGCTAAAACAAGAACCCTATGAGACATACCCTTCTGCTTAGTTTTCTTTGCGTGGGCGCACAGGCCCTTGCAGGCAACGTGGTGAGCCTTCGTGGCGCCTGGAAAGCCACGTTCGACGGCGCCACCCATGCCGTTACGTTGCCTGGCTCCATGCTCACCAACAACCTCGGCGACCTGCCATCGGTCCACACCCAATGGACGGGGTCGCTCTACGACTCGTCGTTCTACTTCAACCCCTACATGGAGAAGTATCGCCAGGCGGGCCACATGAAGTTTCCCTTCTTCCTCACCCCCAACCGCCATTACGTCGGCACCGTGGCCTACACGCGCACGGTGGTGGTTCCCAAGGCGTGGAAGGGGCGCCGCGTGGAGCTTTTCCTGGAGCGCCCCCACATCGAGACCACCGTCGAGGTGAACGGCCAGAAGGTGGGCCACCAGATGAGTCTCAACACGCCGCATGTCTACGACGTCACACCTTGCCTCGCCTTCGGGCGCGACAACCGCATCACCATCACCGTCTACAATGGCATCGAGAACGTGTGTGTCGGCCAAGACTCGCATAGCGTCACCGACCAGACACAAGGCAACTGGAACGGCATTGTGGGGCGCATGGAGCTGCGTTGCACCGGTCGCCAGCCCGTGGGGCGCGTGGCCGTGTTCCCCGACATCCACCAGCGTGTGGCGCGCGTGGTGGTGCCCACGGCCAAGGGCAAGCTGCGGTTCCTGCTCGATGGCCAGCCCATCGGCGCCACACGCCACGACGACTCCACCTACGTCATCCCCATGACCCACGCCGAGCTGTGGTCCGAGTTTACGCCGCGCGTCTATCGCCTGGCGGTGTGCACCCGCGACGACACCGTCCGCACCACGTTCGGCATGCGCGAGATCACCGTCAAGGGCATGCAGATTTACCTCAACGGGCGGCCCGTGTGGATTCGCGGCACGGTGGGCAACTGCGATTTCCCACTCACGGGCTATCCCCCCACCGATGTGGAGAGCTGGAAGGCGGTGTTCCGAAAGTGCAAGCAGTATGGTCTCAACGCCATGCGCTTCCATAGCTACTGTCCGCCCGAGGCGGCCTTCACGGCGGCCGACGAGGTGGGATTCTACCTCCAGCCCGAGGGACCGAGCTGGCCCAACCATGGCGTGAAGCTCAACCGCGGCATGTATATCGACACCTACCTCATGGACGAGACCAAGCGCATGACGGCCGCCTACGGCAACCATCCGTCGTTCGTCATGATGTCGGCGGGCAATGAGCCTGCGGGCGACTGGGTGACATGGGGCGACAAGTGGGTTTCCTATTGGAAGCGCACCGACAACCGACGCATCTACGCCAGCTTCAACGTGGGTGGCGGATGGGCCTGGGATGGCGGATCGCAGTACCACGCCAAGGCGGGCGCACGCGGCCTCGACTGGGACCGACGCGCACCCCAGAGCGTCGACGACTACCACGATCAGCTGCTCTACCCACGCAACTACAAGGGCGACCAGCCCAACAACTCGCCCATCATCGCCCACGAGCAGGGCCAATGGTGCGCTTTCCCCGACCTGAGCGAGCGCAACCAATACACGGGCGTCTACAAAGCCTACAACTTCGACATCTTCGCCGACCTGCTCAAGGACCACGGCATGGAGTCGATGGCGCGCAAGTTCCTCCTCTCCAGTGGCAAGTTGCAGACCCTTTGCTATAAGTATGAGATTGAGCGCAACCTGCGCACCAAGGACTACGCCGGCTTCCTGTTGCTGGCTCTCAACGACTATAGCGGCCAGGGCACCGCGCTGGTGGGTCCGCTCAATGTGTTCTTCCGCGAGAAAGGGTATGTCGACAGCACCCAGTGGCGCCAGTTTTGCAACGACGTGGTGGTGATGGCTGAGTTCCCGAAGTTTGTGTTCACCACCGGCGAGAAGGCCGAGGTGGCCATCGACGTCTATAACGCCTTGGGTGGCCAACCGCTCAACCAGGCACGACTGTCCTACGCTATATCGCACGCAGCCGCCCACGGCACGGTGCTCACCGCCGACCTCCCCACGGGCAAGAGCCTCAAGGTGGCGCGAGTGCCGCTCTTCACCGACACCACCACGCCCGGTAAGTACACCCTCACGCTCACCCTCAGCCACGGCGACCGCACCTACACCAACACCTACGACTATTGGGTCTACCCCAACGAGGCACCCGTGGCGGCGCCCCGCGACATCTACCTCACCGACACGCTCGACGCCAAGGCCATCGCCACGCTGCGCCAAGGGGGTAAGGTGCTCATCACAGCCGCCGGCAAGGTGCGCTATGGCAACGACGTCAAGCAGCAGTACCTGCCTGTGTTCTGGAACACCAGCTGGTTCAAGATGCGTCCTCCACACACCACCGGAGCGCACATCGACGCCGACCACCCGCTGTTCAGCGAGTTTCCCACCGGCGACTGGGCCAACCTCAACTGGTGGGAGCTGCTCAACCGCGCACAGGTCATGAACCTCTCCGAGCTGCCAGCCAACTACCAGTCGCCCATCCAACCCATCGACACGTGGCACGTGAGCCGTAAGCTGGGCATGGTGGTCGAGGCGCAAGTGCTGGGCGGCCGCCTGCTGATGACCACCATGGATATCACGTCGAACCTCGATCGCCGACCCGTGGCCCGACAGATGCGCAAGGCCATCATCAGCTACATGCAGTCGGAAAAGTTCCACCCGTCGCTCAAGCTCGACCCAAGCGTCATAGGCGATTTCTTCACCAAGACGGCAACACCCGTCAACATGTACACCCACGACTCGCCCGACGAACTGAAGCCCAAACTCAAGTAAAAAAACACCAAACCACACGCCATAATTTGCGCACCAAGCGAAAAAGCAAGGCCAAGATGAGGCGATTGTCAGTTTTATTATGTATCTTTGCAACCAGTTTCCGCGCCCGTGGCGGAATTGGTAGACGCGCTAGACTTAGGATCTAGTTTCTTGCGAAGTGCAGGTTCGAGTCCTGTCGGGCGCACACATCACAACCCTAACTGCTTCATCGTGAGCGGTTAGGGCTTTTTGATTGTGGGAGGAGGGAGCGATATTTTTGGTAACATTCCCCCAATCGCTTGTCCGAACACCTTGACTGGCGCACAATGCTGAGCGCTTTAGCCCCAATCGGTCATTGGGTTTTCATGGAAAAGAAAGCATTGCAATCCTTATGGTCGTCCTGTTTCGGTCTAACGGCCAACAGGGGCTTAGCGTCCGCAAAGGTATCTCGAACGTGTTGCGAACGTGTTATGTTCGTGTGAAAAGCGTGTGAATTTTACCCAACAATCTATAGTCTGATCTACACATTTCTTTTCCACGAACTCGTCGTTGGCCGAAAATACACGATTCTCAGCGTGTTTTTGTAATGGTTTAATTTACAGGCATTTGCGATAAATATGCCTCGTTGAATGTTCTGCATTTAACATTCCACGCCATGAAACATGCCTAACCGAGGTGCGAAAGACCATCTTTCGCAATGCGGAACATGGCCGATCGAGACACGAAACATGCCTTTCCGCAACTCGAAAGATGCCTAAGCGCAAATGGGATGCGCCATTTTAGATATTTCATCTCACAAAAATCGCCGTTTCGCTCGCTGGTTTGTCCGAAATGGCCGACAAACTTTTTTACCAACGATCTTAACAATCTTCCCCTCGCGACCCATCCTGTTGCGCCACATTTACCGCTTTTTAACGCGCTCTTTTCTTTTCGTTTCGCCTTGTTTTGGTATCTTTGCATAAGATAGGCTGCACTCGGCCATTTGAAAGCAAGCTTTCATGGCGCTC
>JABLTL010116398.1_pt1 | contig 23482 bp, 19 predicted proteins | sample 7160151 | NCBI WGS metagenome assembly JABLTL01 (sample SAMN14651223, study PRJNA627086) | human gut metagenome | isolation source: feces | host: Homo sapiens
GCGGATGAAGAAGCCTTTGCCGAACTGCTTGCTCAAAAGACCGATAAAGAGCTTTTGAAGGAAAAGAAGCACGACGAAGCAGAACTTCAGAAAGCTATTGCCCGCAACGATACCGTATCCCGTTTATACGAAAAGCTATATGAGGACAACGCCACCGGCAAGGTGAGCGATGAATGGTTTATGCAGTTATCCCACAAATACGAAGTAGAACGGTTGGAACTGAAAGCTAAAATAAAAACTCTTCGTCAAAAGCTATCCGAGTGCGGACAATGCGAAAGAGACCGTGAAACCTTTACCTCAGCAATCCGCAGGTTCATGAGAATGGACAGACTGACTTCGCCGCTTCTTAGGGAACTTATAGACCACATTGATGTGTTTGAAACAGAGGGTACAGGTAAAAACAGAACGCAAAGAATCGTAATCTACTATCGCTTTGTCGGATATGTGGAGATACCCGAGGTATCTCAAAGGACTCGCATCAAAGCAGACACCCGCAAAGGCGTTGCCGTGGAGTATCTTACCGAGCCGCTACCGGCATAGCAAAAGAGCAGGCATCCCGCCTGCTCATACATAAAACCGTATTAAATAGAAAAATCGAGTATTCATAAAGTGAAACCCCTTATGAATACTCGATATGGTTGCGGGGACAGGACTTGAACCTGCGACCTCCGGGTTATGAGCCCGACGAGCTACCAACTGCTCTACCCCGCGATATAAAGCGTAGAACTACGCGCACTTTTTAGAGTGCCTAATTATTATACACCATTGAAACTAAAATATCAACCCCTAAATTTAAAAAAAATAATTTTTCTGCCGCGTTTTGCAGCAGGGGCAGCTGGAGGTAAATGAAGCGATTTTAACCGGCGAATCGGAGCCGGTTTTTAAAAAACCGGGCGACCGGCTGCTTTCAGGCAGCAGCGTAATTGCGGGGCGCTTTTAAAACGGCAGCTATTCAAAAACCGCAAAAACAAGGTGTTCTATGCGGCAAAGGGTTTCTAAATCAGCGGTAAATTTTTCGTTTAATTGCAGGCTAAGGCCCAAGTGGCCGGGCTGCCCGCTTTTGGGCGGGGTAATTTGGTAGGTGAATTCGGGCGTTAAAACCGTTTGCAAATTTTTTAGCACAGCGTTTACGGCCGAAAGATTATGAACCTCTACATAAATTGCCTGGGTGCTTTTTTTGCTTTTTTCAAGCTTTGCCAGCAGCACAACGGTTGCCAAAAACAGCAGCGTTACAACACCGGCACCGGTGTAAAAGCCGTAGCCCAGGGCAATGCCAATGGTGGCGGTCGTCCAAACCCCGGCGGCGGTTGTTAGCCCCGTAATCATGTTATTATTTTTTAAAATAATCATGCCGGCACCCAAAAATCCAATGCCTGAAACTACCTGCGCCGGAATACGAAAAACATCTCCGCTGCTGCCGGTCCCGGCAACAAAAACGCTGCTCATAGCCGTCATGCAGGCGCCAAGGCAAACTAAAATGTGGGTACGCATTCCAGCGGCTTGGCCGTGGCGCGCCCGCTCGTTGCCAATTACCGCTCCGCAAAGCACCGCGGCTAAAGTGCGCAGCAAAACCTGTAAAATAGTCAATGCAAATTCCCCTTTCGGTTTAATGCCCTTGGGCAAACAAGAATAAATGGGCGAGCAGGGCCGTACGCCTTTAGCACCCCGCCTAAACGGCAACCACTTTGGCAGTGCGCCCGTTAAGCCGCTGCCAAAAGCCCTTAAAAATTTTAGCCGGTGCAGGTTAAACCCTGCCCGGCTTTTTTTGCAAAACGGTTTAAAAAGGCTTTACAGCCCCTTTAAAAACTCAGCCACACACTGCGCCAGCACCCCGTGCCCGGCATCGTTAAAATGCAGGCCGTCGGCCGTGTACTGCTGCTTTTGCGCCGGGCTGTTTGGGTCAATGCCCAGCGCGGTTTGCAAATGAAGCACCGGAATATTGTATTCCTGCCCCTTTAACATTAGAACCTCGCAATAATCTTTCAGCGGTTTGGCATCCGGCTTTTTGGTTGGCCGGTTAGAGGGCGTTTTGCCATTTAACCCGTTGTAGTTTAACGGAGCCGGCGTTAAAAAGGCAACTGTTTGCTCGGGGTAAAGCGTTTTTAACAGGCACATTAAAAAATCTACCGCCCCGCAAAAGGTAGCGGGGGTAGCGTCGGTTAAGTTGCCAAACGGGGCGTCGCCGTGAATATAATCGTTTACGCCGCCGTAAACCAGCGTAATATCGGCGTTTGGGTTTAGGTCGTACGCCCGGCCGCAAAAGCAAAGGTCGTGTCGCGGCTTTTCGCTGGGGGTTGATTGGTGCGCCAGCCGCGTGCCGCCAATGCCGTAATTGTAAACCCCTTTTAAGTGCAGCTGCCGTTTTAAGCGATTATCGTACCGGTTATTTAAATTCGTTACGCCTACGCCCTCGGTAATGCTGTCACCCAAAAAATTAATGATTTTTCCTTCCAGTTCCATACTCAAACTCCTATTTCGGCCAAAGCCTGTTCCCCACGGCTTTACCCGGCTACATGGTAATAATATATTTACCCCTGCCGCGTTTTTCGGTGCTTTCTAAAATGCCCGGCAGCTCGCTGAGCGGTGCGGTTTGGTAAACCATGGAGGCAACATCAACCCGCCCGGTTTCAATGAACTTTACGGCCGCCGAAAATGTGTACATCGGTTCCGCATACCCCGCAGGCGCGCACCCGCACCAATACCTGGCCCTTGCCAGGCTCTGGTATTTTTCTTTCCTCTACCTTTAAATTGTTTTTTTGGTAAAAAACTGCCGCTTTCAATTTTATTCCTCCGTTACAGTTGGTCTGGCGGCAATGGCGCCGTGCTTGGTGGTGCTTTGGCCGGCAATGTAAATGGCCTTTTTTAGGTACTGCCCGGCTTTTTCGGGCGTAATGCTATTTAAAGTGCAGCTGTTTTTTAGCCACTCGCTTAAAAAGGCCCCAAAAAAGATGTCGCCCGCACCGGTGGTATCTACCGTGCAAACCCTTTCGGCCGGTAATTCTATGTGAAAGCTTTTGGTGTAAAGCGCCGCGCCCTTTGCGCCATTGGTTACCAGAACCATTTTAACGCCATGGGAAAAAGCCGCTTTTACGGCGGTTTCTTTATTCTGCCCAAACAGCAGTAAAAGCTCCTCTTGCGCTATTTTTAAAATATCTACCTTGTTAAGGTGCAGCTTCATTGCCTGCACGGCAGCCGTTTCACTCGGCCACAGCGGCGCCCGGTAGTTGGGGTCGTAGGTTATAAGGCAGCCGGCCTTTTTGGCAACGCCAAGGGCGTATTCGGTAGCGCTGCGAACCGGCTCGGTTGTAAGCGAAAGCGAGCCAAAATGAAAAATTTTGGATTGGCGAATGATTTCGGCCGAAACATCCTCTTTGTTTAAAAAAACATCTGCCCCAAAATTGCGGTAAAAGCTAAAATCGCGGTCGCCGTTTGGGCCAAGCGCCACAAAGGCAAGGGTGGTGTTGTGCACGGCATCGGTTGTTAGGCCTTCCTCGGCAATGCCGGCGCTTTTTAGCGTCTTTCGCAAAAATTGGCCGAACATATCTTGCCCAACCTTACCAATAAAGGCCGTTTTACCGCCGTATTTTGCAACCGTTGCCAACAAATTCACCGGCGCGCCACCCGCTTTTCTGGCAAAAACAAGGTCGCCGGCGGCGTCCTGCCCGGCGGGGGTAAAATCTATTAAAATTTCGCCCAGGGCGGTAATATCGTACTGCATTACTTTATCTCCTGCTTTACGGGTTTTTGGTTTTGGTAATAGTAAATATTTTTAAAGCCCAGCGTTGCCAGTTCGTTTAAAGCGTACCGAAAGCCGTAGCCAACGCGCTCGGCTTGGTGTGCATCGGAGCCCAGGGTTAAAAGAAAACCGCCCAGCTCTTTGTACCGTTTTAAAATTTTTACATTTGGCATGAGGGCGTTGTAGTTGGTGTTCAGGCAAGAGGTGTTTACCTCCAAAGCAATCCCTTTTTGAATGATTGCTTTTAAAATTTGCTCTATCTTGCTTTGAAACGGGCTTAGATCTACCGAAATATTGTACTTGCCGGTAATGTACCTTAGCGGGCAGGTAAGGTGCGAAAGCACATTAAAATAAAAGGTATTTACAAGTTCCAGCAGGTCGTTAAAATAAGCCGAAAGGTATTCGTTTAGCTCTCGCTGCGAAAAGGCCGAAAAATCTACTGTAGAATACGGCGCGGTGTAACTTTTGTACCGCACGGAGTGAACCGAACCCAATAGGACATCAAAATCCGCGCTTTGTGCTACCTGAACGGCCACCGTTTTATGCCAAACGGCCTCCCCAATTTCTACCCCGGCCAGCACCGCCCCGCCCATTTGGTGCGCACGGACTACCGACTGCAAAATCGGCGTTTTAACATCCTGCGTTTGGCATAATTCAATGTCGCAGTGGTCGGTAATTGTAATGCCCTTAAGCCCGTTTTGTTTGGCGGCGGCCAGGCTGTCGCGCGGGTCGCAGTTAGAATCGTGCGAAAAGTGCGTGTGGGTGTGGCAATCAAAAATATTGTAACCGCCAGCCTCGGGTTTTAATTCGCCCGGCGTTTCAATAATATCTGCGCCAAATTTTTTAGCCGTTTCAAGCTCACCGGCATTTGAGAGGAGCCAAAGGCCTAATTTGCCGTATTTTTTAACGGTTGCACACAAATTTTTGTTGGCCTTTGGCAAATTGGACCAGGCGGTTGCCGGTGACGGCACGGGCAGCCAAATGTACAGCTCGTTTTGCTTTAAAATGCTTTTTAATTCAGCCAGCGTAGGCTCATCAACCGCTCCGTCGTAATGAATTTGCGCATTTGGAAAACGGGCAAGAACTTTTTTAATATATTCTGTATTAGAGCAGGTAAAGCCAACACGCGCGCCCGACTTTTCTACCGCATTAAAAAGTATATTGGTTTGCCGCTTTGAAAAGCACTGAATTTTATGATCAAGCTTTACGGTTAAGCCGGCACCCTTTGCAAATTCTAAAACCTGTAACAAAAGCGGTATTTTGGTGCCTTTAAACGCCGGAGATTTCGCTATGCCGGCGTCGTACTGCAATGCCTGTTCGTAAGAAAGATCGGCTATTTTTATTCTGCTGCCAATTACCGACCCGTCTTTTTCGCGGCAGGTTCGGTTCAAGCTTTCATCGTGTAAAATTACACATTGGTCGTCTTTGGTAAAGGCGGGGTCCAGCTCTATGTAATCGTACCCTTGTGCAACGGCGGCAACAAATGCCGGCATTGTGTTTTCGGGAAATTCGGTCCCCACCCCTCGGTGCGCCTGAAATTTCATTACTAAAACTCCTTGCCTAATAAAATAGTAGTTTTTAGTGTTCCTCTGCGATTTCTCTGCAAAACTTTTCTATGCTGTTCATGAACTATATACCTACTTCTTGACAAATAAAATAACAGAATTATAATATACCTATACGGCCAATTAATCAATCGGAGCCGAGAAATTTGATAAAACGCTCACAAAAACGAGCATTTGGAGGAACAAATGAACAAAGACCGCGAAAAAGCAATTCTTGAAATTGCCATTAAAGAAAAACGGGTTACCGTTAAAAATTTGGCGCAGCGGCTGTACGCCAGCGAGCCCTCGATCCGGCGGGATTTAAGCAGCCTGGAAAAGCAGCGGCTGTTAAAGCGTACACACGGCGGCGCGTTGCTGGATGAAAACGCCCTTTCGGAAATTAAAATTCCCTTTTTAATTCGGGAGCTGGAAAAAAGCGACGAAAAGGTTAAAATTGCCCGCAAGGCGGCCGAGCTGGTTGCCGACAACAGCGTTTTGTTTTTAGACGCCTCGACCAGCGCGTACAACTTAGTGCCGTTTTTAGCCCAAAAGCAAAATTTGCTGGTAATTACCAACGGCTTGAAAACGCTGCAGCGCCTAGCCGAGCAAAACATTGCCTGTGTTGGCACCGGCGGACGGGTGTTAAACAGCAGCATGGCCTTTGTGGGGGAGGAAAGCTACCGCACCATTGCCCAATTTAACGCCGATTACTTCTTTTTCTCCTGCCGGGGGCTTGCCAATGGGCTTTTAAGCGATATTTCGCAGCAGGAAAATTTAGTGCGCCAGGAAATGCTGCGCCATGCAAAAGCGGGCTATTTGCTTTGCACCAGCAGCCGGCTGGGAAAAGTTTTTTACCACAACCTTTGCACTGAAAAGGACATAACCGGCGTGATTGACGCCACTTAAACTCGCAAAGTCAAAAGCCTTAACAACAGCGGGTTTACCGAAGCCGGTTTTGAAACGAAAAATAGGGGGCAGCCCCAAAAGGAGCTGCCCCCGCGGTAGCAAAAAGCTTAATGACAAGGATTTTTGGCGCCTGGACCCTTTGAGGGCCAAACAGATTTTAGAAAAATGCGCGTTTTAAAAGCGGCGCTTAAAAAATGGCAACAACGGCGCCGGCGTATTTTTCGGCAATAAAATCTTTCGTGGCTTGGCTGGTTAAAGCCTTTACCAAGGCCTTTACGGCATCGCCGTTCTCGTTGCCCTCTTTCACCACCAGCACATTGGCGTAGGTTTGGGCGGCGGTAGAAGCGGCGCTTTCGGTAGCCAGGGCGTTGGCAACCTTTAAGCCGGCGTTAATGGCGTAGTTTCCGTTAATAACGGCAACGCCAACCTCGTCTAACGATTTGGTAATTAAAGCGGCTTCCATTTCAACAATATTGTAGTTGTGCGGGTTTTCGGTAATGTTCTTTTTGGTTGCGGTCAGGTTGCTGTTGTTATCCAGCTTAATTAAGCCCTGGGCGTCTAACAGCATTAAAGCGCGGGCCTCGTTGGTCGGGTCGTTCGGAACGGCAATTTTGTCGCCGTCTTTTAAATCGGCCAAAGCCTTAGCGGTGCCGGCGTAAATGCCGAACGGCTCATAGTGGATTTTTGCAACGCTTACCAAGTGGGTGTTGTTTTCTTTGTTAAAGTCATCCAAATAGGGCTGATGCTGGAAGTAGTTGGCGTCTACATCGCCGCTTTCGGTGGCGTTGTTGGGGGTGATGTAGTCGTCCATTACCTGCACCTCTAAGGTGTAGCCCTCGGCGGCCATGGCCTCTTTGCAGTTCTCTAAAATTTCGGCGTGCGGGGTAGAGCTGGCGGCAACCTTAATGGTGGTTTTGCCGGAAGCACTGTCGGATCCGCAGCCGGAAAGCAGCCCGGCGGCCAGGGTAAGACTTAACAAAACACTTACAAGTTTTTTCATGGTGGATTACTCCTTTTAAAAATATATTTTTAAGGGCAAGCCTTAAAGAACAAAATAAAAATAATAAATCAATTGCGAATACGCTTATCGCTTTTTAGGGCAATGCGGCTTAAAACCTCTTGCATTATTTGCACCAAAATAACTAATAAAATAGAGGATACATACATAATAGTGGAATTAAATCGGTACAGCCCGTATTGAATGGCCAACTGGCCTAAGCCGCCGCCGGCAATTAGGTAGGTCATTGGGGTGTAGCCCAAAATGGTGGTTAGGGCAATGGCCGCCCCCACAATTAACGAGGGCTTAGCCTCGGGAATTAAAACCTTAAAAATAATTTGAATGTTGGTAGAGCCCATAGACTGCGCCGCCTCGATCACGCCGGGATCAACCTCTTTAAACGAGGACTCGATCATTCGCGCCACAAAGGGGGCGGCCGCCAGCACCAGGTATACAATAAACGCGTTATTACCAATTTTAGAGCCAACTATGGCCTTGGCAATGGGCTGCGTCATTACCAATAAAATAATAAACGGAACCGAGCGCAAAACATTTACCACAACGCCCACTATGGTGTTGACCCAACGGTTTTCAAACAAGCTGCCGGCAGCTGTGCCGTACAGCAGCACCCCTAAGGGAATGCCAATAATGTACGAAATGGCGGTGCCGATCACCGTTATTTTTAAGGTTAGCAAAACGGCCTCTAAATAGGTCTGCCACATTCCGTTGCCAAAAAGGTTTGAAAAAAAGGCTGTCATTGCGCTACCTCCTCAAATTTAATATGGTGCAAAGTTAAATAATCGGTAATGCGCTGCTGCTCCGGCTCGGCCTCGGGCAGTTGCAGCAGCATTTGGCCGTAGGCCTTGCCCTCTAAATTCTTGGTGTCGGCCCCTAAAATGTTTACGCTGGTGCGGCACTCTAAAATTAAATTGGCAATTACCGGCTCAAAGGAGGATTGTCCGTCAAACACCACGCGGATCACCCGCGGCCCGTGCGCGGCGGGGGTTAGGCTAACGCCGGGTAAAATTAAGTCCCTTGCAGTTTGCGATTGCGGTGCTAAAAATACATCCCGCACCAACCCGGTTTCTACCACCTGGCCGCCGTCCATAACGGCAACGCGGTTACAAATTTGCTCTACTACCCGCATTTCGTGCGTTATCACAATAATGGTAACGCCTAAGGTTTGGTTAATTTCTTTTAGCAGCGCTAAAATAGAACGGGTGGTGTTCGGGTCCAGCGCACTGGTGGCCTCGTCGCACAGCAGCACCTGCGGGTCGGTGGCTAAGGCGCGGGCAATGGCAACCCGCTGCTTTTGCCCGCCCGAAAGCTGCGCCGGGTAGGCGTTAAGCCTTTCCCCCAGGCCCACCAGCTCTAACAGCTTTTTGGCTTTGGTAATAGCCTTGGCCCGCGGGGTGCCCGAAATTTCTAACGGGTAACAAACATTTTTTAATGCGGTGCGCTGCGCCAACAGGTTAAAGCCTTGAAAGATCATTGACATAGACTGCCTTGTTTGAAGCAGCTGCTTTTTGGTTAGGCTGCCCAACTCGGCCCCGTTAAAAATAACCTTGCCCTCGCTGGGGCGCTCTAAAAAGTTCAGGCAGCGCACTAAGGTAGATTTCCCCGCGCCCGAAAGGCCAATAATGCCAAAAACATCGCCTTTTTCAATTTTTAAAGAAACATTTTGTACTGCCGGCACCGCCCCGTTTTTGGTTTGGTAAACCTTGCTTACATTTTGCAGTTCTATCACGAAACCGCTGGCCCCCTTTGCAAAAATAAAGGGCCACCTGAAAAACTCAGATGACCCATACAACCGTTTTATTGCACCCTTGCCGCAGGTTAAGAGTTAAAGGTTAAGGACTCAACCGGCGCGGCAAAAGCACCCGCAGCTGTACGGGTGTAAAACATTCGTCCACAACGAAAATTGGTGCGTAGCAGTTTACCAAAAATGTACGACATGAGCCCAAACCTCCTTTTTTTAAAATAAACCATTAAGGGTTCTGCCCAAACGCCAAACCCGGCGCCTGCAACTAAACCTACTTAATTTGTATGCATTATAGCACACTCCCGCTCATTCGTCAACTGTTTTTTTTAAAATGTGCAAAATTCTGTAATTTTTTAAAAAAAACTATTGGAGAACCGCCCCTTTTGTGTTACAATAAACAATATATTACCGCAACAAACCGCAAACGGTTTGGCGGGCGCTTGCCGGCGCCATTTGCTTTTAAAAATTTTTTGGGGCCCTTTGGGCCGCCAGGTTGAAAAGAGGAATGTTTTTTGCAACTAACACCCATTGCGAACGGAATAGACGGCCTGTTTATTCAAAACACGCGGTTTTCCACCACGCATATTTCGGTAAACCTTTACCTGCCGCTGCAGCAAAGCACGCTGGCCGCAAACGCGCTGCTGCCCTTTGTGCTAACCTCCTGCTGCGCCGCCTACCCGGATTACAGCGCTTTAAACCTGCGCCTGTGCGAACTGTACGGCGCCGAGATTGGCGCCGCCGCCGAAAAGGTGGGCGACCGGCAGCTGCTACAGCTGTTCTCTTTTAGTTTAAACAACAACCAAACCCCCGAAAACTGCCCGGTGGTGCAGCAGGCCGCCGAGCTGCTTGGCCAAATGCTGTTTGAGCCGGCCCTAAACGGCAACGCCTTTTGCGCCAACGACTTTGCGCGGGAGCGCCGCCTAACGCTGGAAAAAATTGAGGGCCTTGCGAACGACAAACGCGCCTACGCCATTGCCGAAGCATTAAAGCACATGTACCAAGGCGACCCGTTTGGCGAATACAAAACCGGCAGCGCCCAGGCGGTTCAGGCCTTAACGGCGCAGCAGTTATTTTTAGCCTGGCAGGCGGTGCTTAGCGGGGCGCGGGTGCGTATTCAGGTAATTGGCCCCGCCCTGCCAAGCGGATTGTTTGAGCGTTTTGCCAAAGGCTTTGCCGCGGTAGAGCGCCGGGTTTTGCCGCTGCCGCAAACCGCGCCGAAAGCCCCAAACAAAACCCCGGCCCGCTTTACCAAAGAAATGGCCGTAACGCAGGGCAAGCTGGTTTTGGGTTTTGCCGCAAACGCGCTGCTGCCGGCTGCGCAGCACGCGGCAATTTCGGTGTTTTCCGACCTTTTTGGCGGCGGGCCGTATTCTGCCTTATTTACCAACGTGCGTGAAAAGCTAAGCCTTTGCTACTACTGCGCCGCCCGCGCCAACCGCGCCAAGGGCTACTTGCTGGTAGACAGCGGCGTAGAGCCGCAAAACGCCGAGCGCGCCGAGCAGGAAATTTGCCGCCAGTTGGCCCAAATTCAACAAGGCGAATTTAACAACGAGGTTTTGACCGCCTCGAAACGCAGCCTGCAGGACAGCATTGCCTGCTTTGAGGATTCCGAGGCCGCGTTAGACAGCTGGTACAGCCTGCTGACCGAGGAGCAGCTGCTTTCGCCCGCCGAGTTTGCGGCACAAATTGGCAGTGTTACCCGCGAGCAGGTAATTGCGGTGGCCAACACCTACCGGTTAGATACCGTATTTTCAATTTTACCGAACAAGGAGGGCGCGCAATGAACGGCGAATGGATCTCCGGCAGCCTGCCGGGCAAAAAATATTTAAAAGCGACCCACGCCTCCGGGCTGCAAATTTACCTGTACCCTATGCCGGGCTTTTCCTCCAACTACGCAATGTTTGGCACCAAGTACGGCTCTATAGATAACGAATACACCGCCCCTACGGGCGAGCGGGTGCAGCTGCCCGAGGGCATTGCCCATTTTTTAGAGCACAAGCTGTTTGAAAGCGAGGAGGGCGACGCCTTTGAAAGCTACGCCAAAACCGGCGCTTACGCCAACGCTTACACCTCGTTTGACCGCACCTGCTACCTGTTTTCCTGCGCGAACCGGTTTTACGAGAATTTAAAAATTTTGCTGAACTTTGTTCGCACCCCGTACTTTACGGCCAAAACCGTAGCCAAGGAGCAGGGCATTATTGGGCAGGAAATTAGAATGTACCGGGATATGCCCAGCTGGCGGGTATTAATTAATATGTTAGAGGGAATGTTCCATCACCACCCGGTTAAAATTGATATTCCCGGCACCGAGCAGACCATTGCCGAGATTACCGACAAGCTTTTGTACGGCTGTTACGAAAAGTTTTACAACCTTTCGAATATGTTTTTAATTTTAGCGGGGGATTTTGACCCGCAGCAGGTGCTGGATTTTATTGAAAAAAATTTAAAATCCTGCCCGCCGCAAACGGTGCAAAAATCGCTGCCCGATGAACCCCAAACGGTTGTAACCCACCAAACCGAGCTGAAAATGCAGGTGTACAAGCCCCTGTTTTGCTTAGGCTTTAAGCAGCCCTTTACGGGCAGCCGCATTTCGGTTCAGCAGGCCATTTACACCGCGCTGCTGTTAAAGGTTTTGGTTGGCCCGGCCTCGCCCCTGTACCGCACCCTGCTGGAAAAAGGCCTAATTAACGAGGAATTTGGTGTAGAACACTTTACCGGCCGCGGCTTTGCCGTGCCCATGCTGGAGGGGGAAAGCAACAACCCCGAGCAGGTGCGGCAGCTGTTTTTGCAAGAGGTACAGCGCCTGCGCCGCGAGGGCATTAACGAGCGGCTGTTTAACGCCGTTAAGCGGGAGGCCTACGGCAAGGGCTTAGTGCGGTTTGACAGTGCCGAGGGCGTTTGCGCCATGCTGTGCGACGCCGTTGTGGAGGAATACAGCCTGTTTGAATACTTTAAGGTGCTGCACGCCGCCACGGTGCAAAACGCCGAGGAAATGCTTTCGGTATTTTGCGAGGAAAACGCCGTGCTTTCGGTTATTCGGCCCTTAGACGCAAACGCGTAAAGCGTTTATTTTCAGCGGGCGGCGCCCTTGCCGCCCCTTGTTTTACCTTGCGGTGGGTAAGCTTTTGCAAGCCGGCCGCAGCGTTAGGAGTTTTTTACTTATGAATACCATTATTTTATTCGGCATTACCTTTCATTTAGATCCGGTTGCTTTTACGCTGCCGCTTTTAAACTGGAAGATTTACTGGTACGGTATTATTATTGCGCTGGGCGTGCTGCTGGCGTTGTGGTACGGCATGAAAAACGGGGAGCGCCTTGGCATGAACCCCGACCACATTTTTAACACCTTTGTAGTTACCCTGCCCTGCTGCATTTTAGGCGCACGGGCGTATTACATTATTTTTGATTCCGGCCTTGCGGGATTTAAACACTTTTTTACCGGCGGGGGGCAAGGCTTTTCGGGCCTGGCTATTTACGGCGGCATTATTATGGCGGCCGTTTGCATTTTGGTGTTTTGGCGGGTGTACAAATTCTCGGTTCCGGCCGCGCTGGATATTACGGCGCTGGGGCTGCTGATTGGCCAGGGCATTGGCCGATGGGGCAATTTTGTGAATCAAGAGGCGTACGGCACCTTTACCGGCAGCAGCTTTTTTGGCATGACGGGCAACCGCATTGCCGAGGAGATGGGCAGCACAGCCCTAGTGCATCCCTGCTTTTTGTACGAATCGGTTTGGTGTATTGCCGGTTTTTTTGTGTTGCACCACTTTAGCAAAAAGCGGGTATTCCGCGGGCAAATTGCCTTAATGTACGGCGTTTGGTACGGGTTTGAGCGCTGCTTGGTAGAGCTGCTGCGAACCGACAGCCTAATGTGGGGCCCCATTCGCGTTTCCAGCCTGCTTTCGGGCGTTGTTTGCGTTGGCTCGGCTATTGCCCTTTGGGTGCTGCTAAAAAAACGGAAAGAAAGCGCGCAGGTTTATGTGCCGCAATTTGCCGCCGAGGAACCGGCCACAGCCGAAAGCACGCCCCAGGCCGACCCGGCCGTAGGTTTAGCCGAACCGGCAGACTCAACCGCAAATTCAACCAACCCGGCAGACCCAACCCGCCCGGCAAGCCTAACCAAAACCGCGCCAAGGCGGGAGGAAAACGAATTAAAGCCGGAGGCTCCCGCCGAACCGGCGGAAAACGGGTTAGACCCAGCAAAAAACGAACCGGGCCCAACGCCCGAAAGCGCCGCCACGGTGCAAGACGCCGAAAATCAAAACGGAGGATCACAGCCATGCAAATCATAAACGGAAAAGCCATTGCGGCCGGCCTGCGCGCCGAGCTAAAAGCCAAAACCCAGCAGCTGGCCCAAACCGGCAAACGACCCGGCCTTGCCGTTATTATTGTAGGGGACGACCCCGCCTCCCGCGTGTATGTAAACAACAAAAAAAAGGCCTGTGCCGAAATTGGCTTTTACTCGGAGGAGTACGCCCTGCCGGGCAACACCACAACCGAGCAGCTGTTGCTGCTAATAAACGAATTAAACGCCCGCAGCGACATTAACGGCATTTTATGCCAGCTGCCGCTGCCAAAGGGGATTGATGAAAAGGCCGTGCTGCTGGCCATTTCGCCCGAAAAGGATGTTGACGCTTTTCACCCCGAAAATGTAGGCCATATTATGATTGGCGATTCTGCCCTGCTGCCCTGCACCCCAGCCGGGGTAATGTACCTTTTGCAGCAGGCCGGCGTAGAGCTAACCGGCAAGCGCGCCGTTGTAATTGGCCGCAGCAACATTGTTGGCAAGCCTATGGCTCTACTGCTGCTGCAGCAAAACGCCACGGTTACGGTGTGCCATTCCCGCACTCAAAACCTACCGCAAACGGTGCAAGAGGCCGATGTGGTAGTAGCCGCCATTGGCAAAGCTAAATTCATTACCAAAAATTACATAAAGCCCGGGGCCGTTGTTATTGATGTTGGCATGAACCGGGATGAAAACGGCAAGCTTTGCGGCGATGTTGATTTTGAAAGCGTTGCCCCGGTTTGCAGTGCCATTACGCCGGTTCCCGGCGGGGTTGGACCCATGACCATTGCCATGCTGATGCAAAACACTTTAACGGCCTTTTGCCGGCAAAACGGGTTGGAGCAGTAGCATGAAAAAGCTTAAAAAACTTACGGCTTTTTTGCTGCTGTTGCTTTGGTGTGCGGTGCTATTTGTTCCGGCTGCCGCCCAAAGCGTTACGGTTAGCGAATACGGCTTAACCCTTACCCTGCCGCAGGGGTACACCGTGCTAACCGCCAAAAACGCCAATGAAAACACCGAGCTGTTAGAGCCCTTGGGCTACAACGCCGAGGCTTTTGCCGCCTACCTTACCAAAAACAACATTGCGCTGTTTGCACTAAGTGAAACCGGCTGCCAGCTAACCCTAAAAAGCTGGGAGACGGATTTTTCCCGCCAAACGGTAGATTTCAGCGAGCTTTCGGACGAAAAGCTGGAGAGCATTGCCGCCCAATTGCTAAAAGACCAAAAGGTAGAATACACCATTTGGCGCGGCGCCGGGCCGGATATGATCTGCGTAAACGAATTACAAAAAGACAGCGGCGGCGAATACCAGTCGGTACAATACATTATGCTGCGCAACAAGCGCTTTTTTACGTTAAATTTAATTTTTCCCGGCAAGCAGAGCCAAAGCAACGCCGATTTGGCCCAGCAGGTTGCCAATTCGGTTACCTTAAAAAACAACTTTGCCAAAGGGTATTGGGGCTTTTCTACCGTGTTGGAAACGGTTTTAATTTGGGCGGTTATTGCGGCGGCCGGCGTTGCCACGGTGCTGCTGCTGCGCTCGTTTATTTTAGACCGCAAACGGGCCCGCCGCGAGGCTGACGGCGGCGAGGAGATTTACATTAAACGCCGAAAAAGGTAGCAGCAAAGCAATTTTTGCCCCGTGGGCCAGTAAGCCAACAACGCCGCGCGGGGCCTTTTAAGGTTGCAAAAAGGCTACCCCTTTAAAGGGCGCCGGGCAAAACACTTTGGCTTTTTACCCCCTAAAACGGTTTGGCTTTTGCCGGCCAAGCCCCAAAAAAGCCGGCAAAAACCGCTGCCCCGGGTGCCTTTAAAAGCCTATTTTAAAAGGTTTTAAGGGCGCAAAAATAGCTCCGGCGATTTTTACAAGCTTTTAAACCGCCGCATTTTTGCCGCGCCTTTAAATTTAATTTTTTAACAGAAGGTTTTCATGTTGAAAAGAACAGTTCTTGCCCTAACGGCGCTGGCTTGTGTGCTGGCGCTTTCGGGCTGCAGCGCGTTAACGGCTGCAACAAACTCGCAAACCGTAATTTTAACCGATGATTTTACCACCGCGCCGGAGCTTTCGGCCGAAAACAGCACCGCTTCAAAATCGGGCGGCACTGCAAAATCAACCGGCGGCAAAAGCTGCGGTGGAATGAAAAACAAAAGCTCCTCTCAAGCATTAAAAACGCAAAACCCGTTTGGCAAGGCCAAAACCTACACGCCAAAAAAGGTTGCCCAAAATTTGCTTTTAAGCGGGCGGGCAACGCTTGTAACCGGCGGCGCCGCGCTGGATTGGGACTGCGCCGCCGTAACCTTTAAGGCAAACTGCAGCGGCGAAATTTTAGTTACACTAAGCGCCCAGGGTGGCGGCATTGCCTACCTGCGCGCGTTTGTAAACGGCAAAGAAATTTCGGCCGGGCGCATTGCCCTAACGGCCGAAAACGTTAAACAGGTTACGCTGGCAAGCAACCTGCCCGCCGGCACGCACACCGTGCAGCTGCTGCGAATTAGCGGCAGCGAGCCGCCTTACATTACCTTAACCGGCATTACTCTTAGCGGCAGCTTTTTACCGCCGCCCACCCTGCCGGAGGACCGCATTGTGTTTATTGGCGGCACGCCCTTTACCGGGGAGGCGGCCCTGCTAAGCAACGAGGCCGCCCGGGCCGCGGGGGAGGACGAAACGCCCCTGCGCCGGGTAGAAAACCGCGATAGCTCTAAAACCTTTGCCTACCTAACGGCCAAAAGGCTTGGCCTTAGCTACGAAATTATTACCCGGGCCAACACCGCGTTCGGTATTTCCGATTTTCACAAAGACCCGGTTCATTTAACCCAGCTTTACGGCCTTTCCACCCGGCGGGAGGGCGGGAAAAGCTACCAGGTTCCCGGCCGGGTAAAATATGTAGTAATAAGCGGCGTTAACGCCGACTTTAACCTTTCGTTACATAAAGCCGAGGGCAAATCGGCAGCCGAATCTTTTCAAAAACAGCAGGATTTTATTCGCACCATGCAGGAGCAATAACCCGGCTGTAAAATTATTTGGTGCTACGGCCAGCGCCCGCTTTCAAGCTATTATTTAAGCTGTATTCAGCAATCGGTTCAGCTGCGCGGCGGGCAAGCCGGCGGCGTTTATTTGCTAAAGCTTTCGGCCTGCGAACGGTTTGAACGGCCGGGTGCCGAAACGCACCAAAAGCTGGCCCAGGAGCTTTACAGCTTTATTCAAAAACTTAAATAATTTGGCTCAGGCCACCGTTAAAATTGCAAAATATTGCTGGCGCGTTTTTAACCCGCCGCCAAATTTAAATAGGTCTGCGTACCTTGCTGGGCGAAATTCTTTTGCCCGTTTACAACGGGCTTTACTAAAAAAGGGAGAAGTTTATGTTAAAACGGTTTATGGGCTATTACCGGCCCCACCTAAAAATGTTTGCGGCCGATATGCTGGCTTCGCTGCTGGTTTCACTCATTGGCATGGTTTACCCGGTTTTAACCAATCGGCTGCTAAACCGCTACATTCCAAACAAAAATGTGCGGGCCATTATTTTTGTTGGCCTGCTTTTGTTAGGTCTTTATGTTATTCGCATGGTGCTGCGCTATTTTGTGCAGTATTACGGCCATATGATCGGTATGAAAATGCAGGCCACCATGCGGCGGGATCTGTTTAACCACCTACAGCTGCTGCCAATTTCTTTTTTTGACGAGCACGAAACCGGGCGCATCATGTCCCGCCTAACGGGCGATTTGTTTGAAATTAGCGAGCTGGCGCACCACGGGCCGGAGAACCTTATTGTTTGCAGCATTATGATTATTGGCTCCTTTATTTACCTTTGCACCATTAACGTTTGGCTAACCTTAATTATTTTTGCCTGCGTGCCGGTTATGGTTGTGGTTTCGGGCAGTATGCGCCGTAAAATGAAGGCGGCCTTTGCCAAGCGGCGGGTGGCCAACGCCGAAATTAACGCCGCGCTGGAAAACAGCATTACGGGTATTCGGGTTACAAAGGCCTTTACCAACAGCAAAATTGAGGAGCAGAAGTTTGAGGTTGGCAACCAAAATTTTGTAAACGCCGGGCGCAGCGCCTACAAGGCAATGGCCACCTTTTTTTCCAGCAACGGCTTTATTACCGATGTTTTTAATGTTTTAATTATTATTGCCGGCGGCCTGTTTTTGTACCGCGGCAAAATAAATTTTGGCGACTACGCCACCTTTATTGTTTCGGTAAACCTTTTTATTAACCCGGTAACAACCCTAATTAATTTTATGGAACAGTACCAAAACGGCGTAACCGGCTTTGCCCGGGTGTTAGAAATTTTAGACCAGCCCACCGAAAAAGAGGCCGAAAACGCCGCCGAGCTAACCGTTTCGGCCGGCAAGGTAGAGTTTAAGGGGGTAACCTTTTCTTACGAAAAGGGCGGCCGACCCGGCAACACCCTAAACAATATTAACCTTACGGTTTCGCCGGGCCAAATGCTGGCGCTGGTTGGCCCCTCGGGCGGCGGTAAAACAACCCTTTGCCACCTGCTGCCGCGCTTTTACCGGCCACAGCAAGGCGCTATTTACATAGACGGGCAAAATATTTCCGGCGTTACGCTGCACTCGCTGCGGCAAAGCATTGGCATTGTTCAGCAGGATGTTTTTTTGTTTAACGGAACTTTTCGGGATAATATTATGTACGGCCGGCCAAACGCCACCGAGGAGGAGATGATTGAGGCAGCCAAACGAGCCGATATTCACCGCTACATTACCGGCCTGCCCGAGGGGTACAACACCAACATTGGCGAACGGGGAGTTAAGCTTTCGGGCGGGCAAAAGCAGCGGCTGAGCATTGCCCGGGTGTTTTTAAAAAACCCTGCCATTTTAATTTTAGACGAAGCAACCAGTGCGCTGGATAACGCCACCGAGCTACTGATTCAAAACGCGTTGAACGAGCTTTGCAAGGGCCGCACCACCATTGTGGTAGCTCACCGGCTTTCTACCGTGCGCGGAGCGGGCAGCATTGCCGTTGTACAAAACGGGCAAATTGTGCAGCAGGGCAGCCACACCCAGCTACTAAGCCAAGGGGGGCTTTACCGCAAGCTGTACGAAATGCAGTTTCGGGAGGAATAAATAATTTTTTTAGCGGGCCCAAAAGCCCGCGCAACCAAAGTGAAAGGGGAAATTTAAAATTGGAGTTAAAGGGAAAAACACTGCTTTTTTTGGGGGACAGCATTACAGCCGGTTCAGGCGTTTCCGGTAAGGAGGAAACCTATTGGTACCGGTTAGGGGAAAAACGGGCGCAAGCTGCATTGGCTACGGCGTTGGGGGAACCCGCATTGCTGAGCAGCAGCAGCCGGATAGCTTTGAGGCCCTTGGCAACTTTTGCACCCGGGCGCAGCAAATGCAAAAAACGGCCGACGCCATTATTGTTTTTGGCGGCACCAACGATTACGGCCACGGCGACGCCCCGCTTGGCACCCCGCAGGACCGCACGCCCAAAACCTTTTACGGTGCGCTGCACACCCTTATTTTGTACCTGTTAAACGCTTACCCCACAGCACAAATTGTGTTTTTAACGCCGCTGCACCGCGTAGGGGAGGCCGACCGCCTTTACAACGAGCGCGGCATGCGGCTTTCGGGAAATTTGCAAACCTATGTAGATATTATTTTGGCCGTTTGTGGAGAATACGGGCTGCCGGTGTTAGACCTTTTTCGCACCTCCGGCCTACAGCCCAATGTGCCAATTATAAAAGAAAACTTTGTGCCGGACGGCCTGCACCCGAACGCCGCCGGCCACCGGCGGCTGGCCGAACGGTTGGAGAGCTTTTTAAAAGCGCTTTAATTCATTTAAAAATTTTAACGGCCTAATAAAAAAACAACCGCGGCGGCGAGGCGCGCGGTTTTTGGCCGCTCAAGGCAGCCGTTGCAATGCGGCGCACGGTTCTTAGCCGCTCAAGGCAGCTACTGCGCAAATTTTTTATTTATAAAGAGTGAAGCCGGGCGGGGAAAGCATTTTTTGCGCTTTTCCCGCCCGGTTTTCCTGTTAAAGCTATTCGTCAACATTCTTGCTTAAAAAGCCGGCCGCGGCAACAATCAGCTTTTCCTCGGTCTCGGTTGCAACCTCGCTGCTGCGGGTTGCGGCAAAAACAACCGCCCCGTTAATATCCCCGTTTGAAAGGATAGGGCAAACCGACGTGGCGCAAAGCTCCGTGCCCTCCAACGCCGGCAGGCGGGGGTCGGCAGCGGCTTTTTTAAAATAGGGCCGCCGGGTTTCAATCTGCTCCTCCAAAGCGGGGGTCACACGCCGCTCCAGCACCTCTTTTTTAGGGGTGCCGGCCGCCGCAATACAGTGGTCGCGGTCGCAAACCAACACAACCTTTTCGGTGCATTTTATTAACGCCTCGCAGCAAATGGCCGCCTGCCCGGCCAGCTCCCCAACGGGGGAGTACTTTTTAAAAATAACATCTCCGTCCCCTCCCGTGTAAATTTCCAGCGGGTCGCCCTCGCGAATCCGCATAGTCCTTCTAATCTCTTTGGGAATAACAACCCTCCCAAGGTCGTCTGCTTGTGTCAAGTGGAATCCAAAAATTTTTAAAAACCCTTATATATCAAGGGTTTCCGGACTTTCCGCAAAAACAACCCTTGTGTTATTATAACACAAAAACAGCATAAAAGCCAGCGAAAAGCCGGCTTTTACATGGTCATGAAAGTTGAAAGGCAACATCAAACTTCCATTCAATTTTCAGATTTTCGTTGTCAAAAACAATGACGCGGTCTATATCGTCGTACATTCTTTCCCGGAGTTTATCGTCCGGCTCATCTGCTGCAGCGGCGATATTTTTGATCGCATTCATTGCCGTGTTGCTTTCTTCCTGCTTTTGCAGCAGGCCTTCAATTTCATCCTCGATTCGTGATAACTCCGTCTGGAGTCTGTCCCTATCCTCTGAAAGAGCGCCTTTCTTTTCGAGAAAAGCATTCCGGGATATTTCATCGGAACGGAATTTCTCATACAGTGATGCAACCTTACCGCCGATCCCCCCGAGCTGAACGCGGAGGGATTTTTGCTGCGTCCGAAGAGGAGCAAGCTTATCCGGCTGCTTTTCATTTACTGTCCTGCGATATTCTTCGCTGACAATTTGCAGCTGCCGTTTGTATGTGGTGAAAACAACATCCTCTATATTTGTCCGGCTCCAATGAATGCCGGCGCACGGAGCGTCCCTTATATATAACGGCGTAGCGCAGGAGTAATATTCGTCCAAGCCAAAGGTCTTGCGAAGTCTGCGGCCGCAGTGCCCGCAATAGTAAACACGGTCACGGCGGTCGGTTCTGACAACATCGTACTTTTTCACCTTCCGCAGGGTATCATTCGCTGCGTAGTATTCATCGTGTGTTACGATGGGTTCGTGCATGCCCTCATTTATCACATAATCCTCCGGCGCATACCGTTTTTGCACTTTGGCCCGAATGGTTTCATTTCCGCATTTGAAAGAAACCATAGCTCCGGTATACTTATAATCCCGTATGATTCGGATCACCGCCTGATGACTCCACATCGCATCGTTGTCCATACCTTGCCGTGAGAGCTTTTTGTGCTGCATCGGCGTCGGAATATGCTTTTCGTTAAGGATACGGGCAATTTCCGTGGATTTCTTTCCCTCAATAGCCCACAGGAAAATATCTCGCACAGTGGGTGCAGTTTCGGGATCCGGCACCATATGGTGCTTTTGCCCTTTGATCTTTGTGTATCCATATGGGCAATGGCTGACATACCGGCCGCTTCTCATCAGCATGTGCTGTGATGTTTTTACCTTTTTTGAGATGTCAACGCTGTACATCTCATACATAAAGTTTCGGAAGGCAACATCAATACCGCCGGTTGTCCCGATAAACTGATCGCTGTCGTAATGGTTATTGACCGCAATAAATCGTATGCCGAGATATGGAAAGATGTGCTCAAGGTAATCGCCGGCTTCAATATAGTTTCGCGCAAATCGGGAAAGGTCTTTCACGACGATGCAGGAAACATCACCGGAGCGCACCATCGCCATCATCCGCTTAAAACCGGGACGGTCGAAATTCGTCCCGGAATATCCGTCATCGACGAACTCGACCGTCTTCATGGAAGCAAGCTCAGGCTGCCCTTGGATAAACTGAGCGATGATGCCGCGCTGGGCCGTAATACTATTGCTCTCATCATTCGCGCCGGTGTCCTCAAGCGATAGCCTGAGATACACGGCAAGCTGTTTTTTCGGCATTTAGGCAACCTCCTTTCTTATTCGCTCGCACTCCTTGAACATTTCCTCAAACTCAGGCATGTACTTAAACCGAATATCCAAAGAGCCGTCGGTATTCACTCGGATCTCATCAACCATTGCCTCGACCATTTCTTCGGTTACCGTTTTCGTCTTATAATAGCGTGAAATGAGCCGATTCCATTTTCGGGCGCCTGTTTCAGTCACCTTGGTTTTTGTCTTAATTGCCTGAAGCTCCTGCAATTCGCTTTCATATGCGGCGATTTCCTTTTGATAGACATCTCTGGCAAGCAAATATTCCTGCTGCGTCAGTATGCCGTCCTTGAAGTCGATATACAACCGGGAAAACAGCTTTTTCTTTTGGTCCAGCTTATCCTGCAGTTCTTTGACACGATTTGCCGGCACACTATGCTTTGCTTTTTCTTTCTCCAAAGCGATCAAGCCGAGCAGCGTTTTTTGTGTGTCAAGGAATAGGTCCATCTGCTTTCGTATAACGCTCAAAACGATTTTATCAAGGTCATCGGCGCGGATGCTCTTTTTTGAGCATGCCGTGTCTCCAAGCTCGATGTTTGTCGGGCATTTATAATTGTAGTAGTCTGTGACCACGCCGTCCTTTTTCGGGCGGGAATAACTGCGAACATATTTCATAACACGCCCGCAGTCGGCACACCTCAAAACCGAACCGTATGGATTGGGACGCTTGGGCAGATGCGCATAGCGTCCGAAGGATTTCGTCGCATTGCTTGAGACCTTTTTGTTGATCTCCTGCACCGTATTCCACAGCTCCATGCTGATAATCGGCTCGTGTGTCCCTTCAACCACATCCCAGTCCGCCTCTTTTGTCCAATGGTATTTTTCGCCCTTATACAGGCACTGCGAGCTGCGTCCTTGCGCCAAATTCCCGATATAGACCACATTGACAAGCAGGTCTTTCAGAACATGGCGATTCCAGGGCAGTTCACTCCCTTTCTTATTATTATTTGTTATAATGCCGCGCTCATAGCGTAGCCGCCCAGGGGAGGGATAGCCTTTTTCGTTGAGAATACGGCATATAGTATCAAATCCGATACCCTTGGCTCTGAGTTCAAAGATCTCGACTACGATCGGAGCGATCTCATGATCGATCACCAATCGGCTCCGATTATTTTCATCCTTCAGATAGCCGTATGGAGCATAATTGCCGATGTAATCACCGCGCAGCCGCTTATTCTTCATTGTCGAGCAGATCTTTTTGGATATGTCCTTTGCGTACATATCATTGATCAGATTTTTAAGAGTGGCGGCGAGCTTTTCGCCGGCATTGGCAGAGCTGCTGTCATAATCGTCGCTGACGGAAATAAAGCGTATGCCGAGGAAAGGAAAGATGCGTTCCAGATATTCACCGGTCTCCACATAGTTTCTGCCAAGGCGGGAAAAGTCCTTCACAAGGATGCAATTGATCCGTCCTTTCCGCACATCCTCGATCATTCGATGAAACGCAGGGCGCTCAAAATCGGTACCCGTGTAGCCGTTATCGGCATATACCTCTTTCAGCTCGAGATACGGCCGCTCGGCAAGATAGTTTCTCAGGAGCAGTTCCTGATTTTCAATCGAATCCGCATCCGCCTTGCCGTTGTCCTCAACAGACAAACGAACATAAAGCGCGGTACGAAACACGGCCTGCCTTTGGCCTTTCGGAAGACCTTCGGAAACGCCGTTTTTCCGTGATACTCTGGCCACTATCCCACCTCCCTTATCGGCATAGCCAATACTTTTTTATCTGTGGTTTGCTCTGAAATAAACCGCAATATTTCCTCGATCTGATTCCGATGGCGGAACACGATCTCAATATTGGAGTCCTCAAAAATATTGATGCGTTCTATCAGATGAATGACCATTGGCCGCGTGAGTTCGGTCACATTTTCATACTGACGGAACTGTTCAATCCAGGACTGCTGCTTTGAAACGCCGTCGAGGATTTCCCGTTTCTCTTTGTTCAGCTTTTCGATGGCGGCAGTTGCTTCGGCGATTCTTTCTGCAAGCTCTTTTTTCAGAGACTCATATTCGGA
>JABLTL010195886.1_pt1 | contig 23465 bp, 27 predicted proteins | sample 7160151 | NCBI WGS metagenome assembly JABLTL01 (sample SAMN14651223, study PRJNA627086) | human gut metagenome | isolation source: feces | host: Homo sapiens
AAAAGCTATATCACTTTTACAAGTATAAAACTTTTTAGGTTTCGTGATTGTTTTATTCATAGTTGTCCTCCTTGATAAGTTATCCTAAACCATGTTTGTAATTTAGACAAGGGGGATAATTTAGGAAGTTTTGTCACATAAAAACACATACTGTAGAGTTTTGTCGAATACTCTTAAATACTTGATATTTTTACTTTTAACTGACTCTAAAAAAGAACAGATTTATTATATCTATTCTTTGTTTTTCCCCTCTCTACGTGCTTTTAAATAATCGCTTAAATTTTTAGCAATATCTTCTGGTACTACTCTTGCTAACTCTTCTATACTTGCCTCTTCCATTTTAGTAACACTCCCAAAAGCCTTTATTAAATCTTTTCTTCTTTTTTCCCCAATACCAGCAATATTTTCTAAGACACTGGCAATAGAACCTTTATCTCTTATTTGTCTATGATAACTAATCGTAAACCTATGTACTTCATCTTGCATACGGGTTAAATAATGAAATAACTTACTATCTTTTTTTATATCTACTAATTCTAATGTATCACCATCTACTAAATCATTAGTTCTATGCTTATCATTTTTCTTTAAGCCACATACCTTAATATTTAAATTTAAACTATCAAGTATTTCTTTACAAGCATGAATTTGTCCTACTCCTCCATCAACAATAATTAAATCTGGTAATTCTGTTTTTTCTACTAAAGCCCTTTGGTAACGGCGATAAATAACTTCTCTCATCATACCATAATCATCATTTTTATCAAAACTTATCTTATATTTACGATATTCATTTTTAGCAGGTTCCCCATCTTTAAATACAACCATACAAGAAACACTATAATCACCAAATAAATTAGAATTATCAAATAAATCTATTCTTTCTAAACTATCTAAATTTAAAAGACTCTTTAATTCTTCTAAAGCTTCCCTTTTACTATTTTCTTTCTTTAAAATCAAATCAAGTTCATTTTCTAAATTAATACAAGCATTTTTAATAGCCATATCAAGTAAACTTTTCTTTTGTCCTTTTTGAGGACTAAATAAAACATTACCCAAATAAGTATTTAAAGGTTCACTATAAATATCTCTTGCTAAAATAATTTCTTTTGGTATTTCATGTCTTGCATAAAAGTTAGCTAAATAACTTTCCATATCTTCTTCTAAACTACTAACAACTGAAAATATATCCGTATGTCCTCCTACTATCTTCCCATTTCTTAAAAAAAGTATTTGTACTGATATAAACCCATTATTAAAACAATATCCTACTACATCCCGATTAGTTAAATCTTGAATAGTTATTTTTTGTTTATCTAAAACAATATTAATATAATCTAGTTCTTTTTTAAGTTCTAATGCCAGTTCATAGTTTAATGAATCACTATAAGCCTTTATTTTACTCATAATCTTATCTTTTAAAATTTTATCATTACCACTTAAAAAAGATAAAATATCCCTTTCCATAATCTCAAGTTCTTGTTCATTATAATTTTTTTCACAATACCCAAGACACTCTCCTATATGATAATATAAACATACTTTCCGAGGATTACCATCACATTTTTTTAAAGGATATAATCTATTTAATAAGTCTACAATTTTTCTTGCTGCATATGCATTAGGATAAGGCCCAAATAACTTTTTATGATCTTTCTTTTTAATATTTAAATAACGTGATACCTTAAGTTTAGGATATGGTTTCCTAATATATTCAATATAAGGATAACTTTTATCATCTTTAAGTAAAATATTATATTTAGGATCATATTGTTTTATTAAGTTTATTTCAAGTAAGAAAGCCTCTAGTTCACTGGAAGTAACAATATAAGAAAAGTCTTTTATTTCACTTACTAATTTTGCTGTTTTCCCTGTTTGAGTACGATTAAAATAAGAATTTACTCTTTTATGTAAGTTCTTAGCTTTTCCAACATAAATAATTACCCCATCTTTATTTTTCATCTGATAACTTCCTGGTAAATTAGGAATATTCTTTAATTTATCTTTCATCTTTCATTTCCTTTATTCTTTTTAACCACATTAATATATCTTCATAGATTTTTCATAATCCCATTCTCATATGAAAAAAACTTATTTCCTGTTTTCATCATCATGACTAACGACAGTAATAAGTCCTTTTTCTAATTCTTCTAAGGCTCTTCCTATAGTTCTTTTATTATGATATTCACTCTCGTCCATTTGATAATGATTATTAAGAAGCATCTGTTTACTTCTTATTGAAGCAACATGAACAAGTTTATACTTTGAATCAACTATAGTAAGTAGCTTATCAATAGAAGGATACAACATGTAACCACATCCCCTTACACATATATAATACTAAATTATTTAAAATTCATACAACTATAAGTACCTTTTTTGACAAACTATTGACAACTATTTTCTTAAAATACGCTTAGTAGTAACATCATTATTAAAAATATCAGCATTTAATAACTCAAAAAAGGTTTGTTTTCTATCTAATACAACCTTACTAACATTCTTATCAGTTAATAAATTTTTAAATACAAGAGGCTTATAATATATATTTACCAAATAATTATTTAAATTCTCTTTCTCTGTCTTCGTTAAACCATAAGTAATATTTTCATAATTTTTATCATAGTCTTCATCTTCATCAGTACTAAAAAAATCTTCTTGAAAAACTAATTCTTCTCCAGTTTTATCAACATTATCTGTCCCTAGTAAAATTGAATTTTCACTATCTAAATCCATAAATAATGACATATAATAATTATCATCTAAAACATCAACTTCAAAACTAATATATTTATCATCATCCATTTTTTCAGCTAAAAGCCAATTTTCTCTAAAATTATAGTTTTCTGTCCCTAAAGACAAAGTAATATAATCATTACCATTAAAAGCCTCATAACCATTATCTATTAAATAGGCTATTGCAACAACACTATCAATTAAAAACTTATTACTTAAATTATGCTTATTAATAATTGAAGTTGTAAGTTGATAGGCCTTTAATAAAGTCTCATTATTAATATGGGTATTATCACTTATAGATACAAAACTACTACTATAACCATTTATTAAAACAAAGTTACGTACTTCATCATAAGTTAAAATATTATTTTTAGTATTATCTATATCTTCGTCACAATCACTAACATCTATAACTTTTGGTTCTTCTACATCCAAAGTATCAAGACCACATCCCATTACCAAGCTCATTGTCATTGCCACTTCTAAACATTTTAACTTTTTCTTTAAATAAACAATTTTTTCTTGCATATAACTTGCCCCCTAAAGTATTTCATATATTATCATTTTCAAATTTATTAGTCAACTAACTTTCTAATTTTATTTAATATTTCCACCATAGCCCATGTATCTTGTCTACAATATACTTTTAAGTATCCTAAAGTTTCTTCTAATTCTTCTTTACTCATATTTTTATAATTAGCATATGAAATAATAGCCTCTGTACCATTTTTAACTTCTAAATTATCATAACTTAAATTACTAAATAAAGGTAATGTCTTTTTTATAGAATAAGACCCACTTAACCTATAATCATAAAAGTTAACTGTATTAACATCTTCTTTTGTAAACCCATGCGTTTGATAAAATTCTTTATTATTATTCAAAATATAAAGTAAATCAAAAGTCCTTTTACTAAGCATAATTAACTTTTCCCTATACTTTGGAAACATATTAGCAAGTTCTAGTATTCTTCCTTTTTCAAAAGTAACATTTTGAGCAAGAAGTGTCCCCTTTCTAACATCTATATTACTTAGTAAGTATTTTATTAACTCTTCTCTTTCATCATCAGTTGTTGTAGCAAGAAAAATATAATTATCTTTTATTTCATCACATACCCCAGGGCTTCTTTCAATATGCAAACTAAATTCAAAAGGACTTTGCGTATAAGGACTTTCCCCCCTAAATCTAGGTACAGGACAAGGAAATGTCTCAAAATCCAAATGATATATTGGATACTCTAAAGAATTCATAATACATCGTATCTTCTCTTTATTAATATAAGGCTCTTTATTAATATAAGAATCTCTTTGTATAATATGGTTTTGATTAGTAATAACGTCTATTGGTATATCTAACATATCTATAAAACCCGCATTAATTAAATCAAGTCCTTTTAATCGCTTACCATCACTTATTTTAAAACCTTGAGCATTATTCATATAACTTAACACACTATTAGATTTTGGTATACAAGATGCACATACACTTTTAAAATAAGGACAAACAGTTGCTTTATTATAATTACACCAAGGCCCTAATAAACTATCATTTACAACTTTATTTTTAATTCTACTAATTAATTCTTTAGCATCTTTTTCAATACTACTTTGTAAACTAAAACTAATATCATCCATTAAAAATAAAGATATCAAGTCTTCTCCATTCATATCTGTACGATAAACATTTCTTCCATTTTCTTTATACCCATCATAAACATACTTATGATTTAAAACGGCTAAATAATAATGTATCTTTTTATTACTAACCCCACTATGTTCCACAATATATCTTTGTACTGCTAAATCATATATATAAGATCCAACCAAATACCTATCAAACAATTTATTTTTTTGTTTTTCATAAACATCTATAGGCATCTCTTTTTCTATATCACAACCAGCCACTTCATCTTTAAGCCTATAAACTCCATCAACATTACTAAAAATAGTATACTTCTCTTTTCCTCTATAACCCCCAGTTAAATCCAAATACTTTTTAGAAGTAGTAGCCTTAACCTCCACTATATTAATTTCCTCCTTGGACTCATTATATATGTCAACGTAACATAAAAACATGGTGCCATCTATATTAGCAGAGTAAGAAACCTGTTTCTTTGTATCTAACGCATATATAGTATTACCACCAAACTTTTTATGTACTAATCGTCCTGCTTCTAATTCAACTTGTTTGTAATAGGGATTCATTGCTTCTAAATGTTTATTTACTGTAACGTCACTTTGCACCATATTATCTAAAAGTTCTTTAGTTTGTTCACTCATTTCTTCTTTTTTATAATCTTCATAAGTAATAGAATCAACAAACTTATTATCTAAACTAACAAATCTAGGACACCTTGTTAAATTTAAAAACCTTGTTTTTGTAATAACCATTATGACACTACTTCCACATCATAAGTTTCATCAATATTTTTAGTAACTTTTATCTTAGTCTTACTATAGTTAGTATTATCAGCTTCAAATAAAAAATTATTTTCAATTAATTCACTACCATAAATAAAAGTCTCTTTTTCCATAAACTTATCTTTATTATTATTAACATAAGCTAATGCTGCATTATATAAATTTTTATTTATTAAAGCCTCAGTTTCACTTGCGTTTAAAGACACTTGATAAGCATAACTAACTTTACTAATACCTATTGCAAAAGCTATTGCTAAAACTGCACATAAAATAATCATTTCTTTAACAGTATAACCTTTATTATTTTGCATATCATCCACCATCCTTAAATAAAGTATAACAAAATTAAAGTTAAAAAAAAAGGACCTAAGTCCAATTATTTATTTTAAATCTTTAATTACAACATTATAGTTACCATTTGGACTAGTAACTTCAACTGTTTCCCCTTTTTTATGACCTATAACAGCACACCCAATAGGGCTTTCATTAGATATTTTATTTTCAAAAGGATCTGCTTCTATTGATCCAACAATTTGATATTCATCCTCTTCGCCATCATCATAAGCAATAACAACGGTAGACCCAACAGAAACACAGTCTTTATCATTTGCTTCAGCAATCATACTATGTTCTAATTTAAATTCTAACTCTTTAATTCGTGCTTCTACTTGAGCTTGTTCATCACGAGCAGCATCATAATCAGCATTCTCTGATAAATCCCCTTGCGCACGAGCATCTTTTAAATCTTTAATAACACGAGGTCTTACAACATTTTTAAGTTCATTTAATTCTGTTTCTAACTCTAAATATCCTTGTGGAGTTAAAATAATTTCTTGTTCATTATTCATTATTATCATTCACTTTCTTTTTCAAAACTTGCAACATTGTACTATAAATATCTTTATTTGTCAAACACTTTCAAACGCATCATATCATATTTATAAACTCTATTATTACATGGTATTTTTAACGTATTATTAGGATGATTAGATACCTCTAAAGATTCACCATCAAGTGTTTTAATATCACTAATAACTAAAGAAAATGTATTCGTTTTAGGGCCAAAAAATTCCACTTTATCACCAACTTTAAAATAGTTTTTAGTTTCAATTGTAGCATAACCATCACTATAGTCTATTACAAGCCCTAAAAAATCTTGATTGCTTACTTCTTCCCTACCTAAAAAATATTGCTCCGTCTCATGTGGTAATCCATGAAAAAATTGTGGTGCACTTTCTCTATTAGCCACGCGATTTAAAACCCGTAAGTAATAAGTAGCATCTTCTTTAGTAAGACTATTATTTTTTACTTTATCTAGCATATTTCGATAAGCATGAATAACTGTCGCAATATAATAAATTCCTCTCATCCGTCCTTCTACTTTAAAAGAATTAACACCACTTAACATCATCTCTTTTAAAACACTTACCATATTTAAATCTTTACTTGTCATACTAAAGCTTTTTCCTTCACAATCAAAAGTCCAACGGCATATCTGAGCACAACCCCCTCTATTAGCGTCTCTTAAAGTAAGTAAATTACTAATTACACATCTCCCAGATATACTTGTACACATAGCCCCGTGAACAAAACATTCAATTTCTAAACCAGTAGCCTTTTTAATATTTTTAATATCTTCCATACTAGCTTCTCTACCTAATACTAATCTAGTAGCCCCAAGACTTTTATAAAATAAAGCCGCGCCACTATTAATAATACTAGCTTGTGTCGAAACATGTAATTCAATCGGAATATTTTTTCTTTTAATAAGCATCATCACCGCGACGTCACTAACTATAACAGCATCTACTTTTAAGTCTGACAACTTCCATAAATAATCTTCTAACCCCTCAAAATCTTCATCATGAAATACGATATTCACAGTAACATAAAGCTTTTTCTTTAAACTATGAGCAAAACGAGTAGCTTCTTTTATATCACTCAAAGAAAAATTCTTAGCATTAGCTCTCAAACTATAATTTTGTCCACCAATATAAACAGCATCAGCTCCGTATATATAAGCAAACTTTAATTTTTCTAAATCTCCTGCTGGGGCAAGTAACTCAATCATACGTCCTCCCTTGGTGGTAATTTATAAATAGTTTTTTCATGCAAGAAACCAGTGTATGTTGGTGGCTCTTCTTCTAAACTCTTTAAAAAATCACCTAAACTTGGTATCTTAATCCATTCTAAATTTATTAAATAAAATGGTGCATCCCCTAAAAGTTCATTACCATTATAAATACCATTATCATAAACTACAGTTCCATATTCATTTTCTACTAAAAAGAAATCTTTTTTCTTAATAGGCTCATGAACAGTCAAAGTATTAGTAATTTCTAAATTATTTACTTTTTCATAATTACTAACTAAAAATCTTCTTGAATACATAACTGGTAAATGTCCATATAAATAAACACCTGTCTCATCATTTATTATATTTTTAGTTTCTTCTATTGTTAAATCAGGTGATATTATAGCCTTATCCATATACTCTAAATACACATCACGTGCTAACTCACTACATAAAGCATGACTTGGTGCAAATATACATTTTATATGACTATTACTTTCTTTTAAAGCCCAATATAAACCTAGATCTTCAAAGATAATAGAGTCAACCCGTTCTTCTAACTCCCCCCTAATACTCTTAAAATAATCTAGGGCTTCACTATCTAATATTCTATTTACATAAACACAACTATTACTAGGTATTTCCTGAATACTATATTCCCTTTCCATACCAACTACTAGTCCCTTTAAAGGAAAAACGAAGACTACATTATCTATAGACTCCATCTTGTTATTTCCCATTAATATAAAATATTTATTTTTCATCTTTATGTCTCACACTCACAGACACACCATCACCAACATCATAAAAAGTTGTATCAAACTCTTCATTAGTCTTTAAAAAGTCAATATATCCTTCAATCTTACTAACTAACTGTCTTAGATTCTTACTTTCAATTTTAGCACTTTTACCAACATATCCATGAAACTTCAAATTATCAGTTACAATAGCCCCATTAGGTGCCAAAAAATATTGATATTTCTCAAAAAATTTCTTATATTGTCCCTTAGCAGCATCAATAAATATTAAATCATACTTAGTTCCTTCAGCTAAATTAACTTCTAAAGCATCTTGAAATACAACATTTATTTTACCTTCAAAACCACATTTCTTAACATTTTTAAGGCATTCCATATAATTTGTTTCATCTCTTTCAATAGTTGTAATTTTAACCTCACTACTACTTGAAGCCATTAAAATTGCTGAATACCCAATTGCGCTTCCAATTTCTAAAACATTTTTAATATCATTCTGTTTAATATACTTCATTAGAAAAGCTATACCTTCTTTTTCCATAATTGGTACATTATGCTCCCTTGCATATTCTTCCATTTCTAATATTAAATTTTTCATTTTTCTAAAACTCCTTTAATTTGTAGCACAAAGACTCTGTAACTCTGTTACTTTACTTAAAAACTCTTGATAATCTTCTTGAAAGAAAACTTCACCAGTACAAGTATTAGCCACAAAGTAAGTATAATTTGTATTACTTTTATTTAATACAGCTTTAATACTACTAATAGACACATTACAAATCGGTCCAATAGGTAGTTTACCATTCATCGTGCCATCTGTCAAACGGGTATTATAAGGATTTCTATCATTAAGGTCATTAATTGTTAAAACATCACCCATTTCTTTACCAACTCCATAATATGTTGTAACATCACTACCAAGTGGCATATTATCACTTATTCTTTTAAAGAATACTTGAGCCACTTTCTCTCTATCAGTATCACTATTAGCTTCTTTTTCTACTAATGATGCCATTGTAAGTATTTGGTGGATAGAAAGACCACTACTAGAAATAAGTTCCGTTACCTCATTAAGTTTTAATTTAGTATGATTAAGCATTGTTTTAATAACACTTTCAGGTGTTGCATTATCTAAAAATTCATAAGTATCAGGATACAAATAACCTTCAAGTGGATAATAAATATCTGTATTTAATAATTCACTAGTTAAAAAAGAATATTCACCGGAATTAATTAAAGAATTTAAAAATTCTTCATCATTAACTTTATTTAAAAACTCTTCTTTCGTAAAATCTAACTTTTCACTTAAAGTACTAGCATAATCAGTAATTCTTTTACCCTCTATAAGAGTTATTGTTTCACTATGAATTGTAATATCACCAGTACTAAACTTATTAACCATTTCTTTAGGTGTCATACTAGCACTTAAAGTATATTCCCCTGCCTGTATATTAGATTTAGCAAAATATAAATATATGTCTAATGCTATCTCACTTCGAATAAGACCTGCATTAGCTAAATTCTTAGCAATCGTTTTCTTACTAGTACCAGCACTAATAATAAATGTAACATCATTGCTATTCTTACTCTTACTACCAAGTCCCCATACATAATAACCTGCACTTAAAAACAAAATAAGTATTATAATACCACAACTAATTATTACCCCTTTTTTCATTATTTACCAGCCTCTTTTTCATTTAACTTAGCCATAATAGACTCAATTGTATTCCATTCTTCTTCTGTTTCAATAGGCATTAATTCCTTAATTACGCCACTTGGATTAAATACATTTGCATATACTTTTACAGCCCCTGTTTCATCTTTAGTGTGATCAGTATAAATTATATAATTTTTCTTTGTTTCTGGTGAATCAAATGTAAACAATATTTCACACTCTACACTTTTTCCATTTTCATCTTTAATATTAAATATATTATTAATTATTGGTTTTTCTTCTTTCATTTTATTTAATTCCTTTCAAATAGGTATCTAATATAAGAGACGACGCAACATTATCTATTACTTTTTTTCTTTTTTTTCTAGAAGTATCATTCATAAGTAATATATGTTCTGCTTCAACAGTCGTAAGCCTTTCATCTACTAAATGAACAGGCAAAAAGAAGTTATCTTCTAGTAACTTTTTAAAAGTCATACTTCTTTCTGATGCAAATCCCAAAGAGTTATTCATATTCTTTGGAAGCCCCAGTACAAAATCAGTAATACCCTTTTCTAAAACAATACTCTTTAGTTCTGGTATAACACTTTCATAATCATTTTCTTTAAATCTTATTGTTTTTAAAGGACTAGCAATAGTATTTGTTTTATCACTAACAGATATCCCCAGTGTCCTTGTTCCAAGATCAAGCCCTAAATATCTCACTTTAAATACTCCTCTAAAACAAGGGCTAATAATTCAGTTCGCTCAATACTAGTAATCTTTTCACGAGCATTTTTATAACTAGTAATATATCCAGGATCCCCACTCATAAGGTAACCTGCAATTTGATTAATAGGATTATACCCTCTTTCTAATAAAATATCTCTAACTTCTTTAAGTATTAATTTAGCATTAGCTTGTCTTAAAACACCAACGTTAAATAATGTCGTTTCTTCCATATTTCCACCTCTATTAACAACATTATTTTATCAAAAAGTTTTCTAAATTACAACCAAGCATAATTATTTAATTATCCCATTATATACTTTCTTAGTATCACTAATAACTATAAAAGCCTTATTATCATACTTATTAATAAGTTTTTCTATTTTTTTATAACTCTTATTATTAATCTCTAAAAATATAAGAATTTTAGGTTCTTCATTATTACCACTTTCCATATGTATAATACTAAAAGTATAACCTCTTAACTTTAATGCCTTTAAAAGTTCTTTTTTATCTTCAGATGTAATAATTTGCACTCCTATAACCCCTTTAATTAATTTTTTAGATAAAACATTTCCAATAAGCGTTCCCGTTGCATAACCAAGACTATAAGAAACAGGAATAAACATACTTTCAATTTTAATCAGTAATGCTTCACGAGCTACATAAAACCATATTAAAATCTCAAAGAACGCTAAAACTGTTCCTATTATAATTCTTCCCTTTAACATAATATTTTGTCTAAATGTTGAGATAGTAACATCAAGTATTCTCGCAAAAAAAATTTTAATACAAATAAATAAAGTAGTCATATTATCACTCATTATTAATATGGCTAAAGAAAAAAGACTTATGCCAAAAACATAGTCTATAATCCTAAAACAACTTACAACTGGACAGTTTTTGAAATCCTTAAAAATAGAGTAAATATACCACCTTACTCATATTGTGTCTTAAAATTGATAAAACAACCACTTTTTGCTATCATTATTTTAGGAACATAGATAGGTGGTTGTTTATGAGAAAAGTATATAATACTCAAAAAGATATGGCAAGTGATTTTGAAAAACTCAATTGAAAATTATTCCATATATTCTTCACGGCATGATTATTTCAGAATAACTTGTGCCATCAGATATTGCTAAAGTTCTTAAAGATGACTTTTCTCTTGTTCAAATAGATTCAGTTATTAAAAGAATCAAAAGATTATTTACTAATAAACATTTTGATGCCTATAGCTTTTTTGACCAAATTATAAGGCACGTTATATCCAATTACAAAAAGAAGCATAAAGATAAAAGAGTTCACATTATTTTTGACCATATGTTTTCTAGAAACAATTACAAGGTTTTCATGATTACAATGCGGATTGGTAAGCAAGTCATTCCTCTTTGATTTCGTTGTTTTGAAGGCAATGAATGCCCTGAAGCTTTCCAAGAAGAACTTATAAAAACAGGCATATCTTATGTTTCCGAATTATTTAATAATAATTTTAATTTAATTTTTCTTGCCGACAGATGGTTTAATTCTACCGGCATCATGGAACATATTAGTTCTCTCGGACACACCTATGTTTTGAGATTGAAAAAGAACATAAAATTACTACACTTTGATAAAAAAGAAGGACATAAAATTTGAAAATTTCTATCAGATCTATCTAAATATAAATATCATTCTATTGCCTATTCCAATATAGAATTTACAGATAAAAAATATATTACAAATATTGTTATAAGTGATGCTGTTGATACAGATGACCCTTGGATTTTAGCTACAAACGGTAATAAAAATTATGCTATTAAAGATTATAGTTATCGCTTTGAGGGAATTGAATCTGTCTTTAAAAATCAAAAATCGAATGGTTTTTTCATTGAAAATACAACGAATGCATCTTTAGATTATTTTAAGTCTATGTACTGTTTTGCTAGTATTGGTATTTTATTTCTCACTATTTTAGGAGCAGATTATTCCAAAAACAAAAGATGTTACAAAGATATCAAAATTAGTACTCATACCAAGTCACACAATTCAAAAATCAGAATCAAATCTTTATTTAAAACTGGTTTGCCCCTTTTTCATCGTGCTTTTAATTCTTTAAAATATATCAGAATTAGTTTTAAATTTATGCTTTATGACATTTAGTAATTATTATAACCTTTTTAAAACTCCTCTTTAAAGTGGAGAGCGTTGCTGTGCCTAAAAAGCACATATTTTGAACAGTTACCTTGATATACCGAAAAAAAGTTGACAACTGGGCCAACTTTTTTGCTTGATAAATTCAATAATTACCGGTGTTTAATGAAAACTGTCCACTAATCAGTTAATTCAAATGGGTCACTTTCTGAGCCTGTACCAGATGAAATTTTCACATTCGATAACAGATAACCGACGGGACGAACCCCATTACCACCGCACGCATAGTCGTTGCCGACGTAGCCAGAGCTGTCCACTTCGAACGCAGGGAAAGCAACATCATCGGAATCGTCAACAAGTGGCGATAATGTCCATTGATAAGAACTGTTAAATAGCCAGTCGTTATTTTTGCAATCACTTACAGTATCCCAGTCATATAAGAGTGTATTTAAACATGTTGCTCGGTCTGTTGTACTGCCTCCACTTGTTGCATAGCCATAATCACTTGGATACATTAAGCCTACTTTCCCTGTCCATGTTGTTGTTCTTTCTACGGTATCGTTACAATAGTCTCCACTTGTACATATTTTACCCGTATTTTCACTTCTTTCTAATTCATAGAATTCTGCTGTGTCTATATCATAATACCCATATGAACTTCCATTACTCCCTATGTTCCATACAGCATTACCTAGCATGTTTTTTAATTTATCCTTGATGCCTGTACTAGTGAAATTACAACTTGTTATTCCATTGTTTTCATTGTTATAACATGTTCCTTGATTATTATTCCAGTATAATGATCCACCAACAGTTTCACTTTCATAACCAGGATTTAATAATTTCATTAAATCAGCTTGACTCCATTCATTGACACCCAAGCCACTATTAATACTTGATTCACTTGTGTCCCATGAATAATTACCTATAGATTCTGAGCGAATTAATTTTACTCTATCACTCTTGTTTCCTGTGCCATCATCAATGCCTTTCATAACACCTATGATTCGCCATAGCTCTCCGTCAACAGTCACATAGTTATTAGGACTTTTACCAATATATCTTATATTATCATAATCATCAGTTGCCAAATTTACCGAGTCAGTTTTAGCTAATGTTGTAACATAATTAACCGCAGTTGGATACTGAATTTCTTCAGCATAACTTGCATTAACAGTTATTTTAGAAGCAAATGATTTATTTTGTACTCCCTCAGTCTCAGTTGTAACATTCTCATCTAACCATAATCTCAATTTATATGTTTTACTTTCTTTGGCATCTAAATATAAGTCACCTTTTATTTTATAAGCACTACTAGCATTATTTAAAGTTTTTGTTGTCACATCATATTTTGATACTAAAGCAGGAGACCCATCATCAAGCATTAACTTTATATAATCCATATTTGTTAATGTTGAAGTTTTTAGCACTTCTAAGTTAATATCATATTTTACATATGTATCACAATTATTGGTTATTGTAAATTCATAAGGCGTTAATTTCTTACCATCTTTATCAAGTAAAGGATATGTATTAGTTAAACCAATATTATTTTGATCTGTAAATGTCACATTAAAACATGTGGCTGTAAGGCTATTATTATTTGAACCACTTAAATTTTTAATAAATAAAGCATAACTTACTCCAAGAATAGAACATAATATACCTACAATTAGTAATAGTTTTGCAACATTTTTGTTTTTAATCATTTATACCCCTCTACCTTTCTTATTTCATAGTAAATATTAATACTATTATTAGAACTATTACTACTAAAAACAAAGCCATTAGTAGCATAGTTAATTTATTATCATTATTCTTTGTTTTTTCATAAATATAAGGCTTTTCACCATATTTCTCAGTAATTAATCTTGTTTCTTTATTTCTATCCTGCATTTCTTTTTGATATACTTTCATTTGATCATTACTAAGCATTGCCCCACAAAAAGGACAAATACCCCTATCTGTTCCAAGAGCCTTACCACAACGTTTACAATGCATTCTCATCACCCTCGTAGTCTTCAATAAAATGATTACCTTTATGTGGTTCATCCCATAATAAGTCCCTATAATTTTGTTGTCTTAACACTTCATATAAAACTATTGCTACGGAGTTAGATAAGTTTAAAGCCCTTACTTTATCAGTCATAGGTATTCTTGCACAAGTATCTAAGTGAGGCTTTAGTATGTTTCTTGGTATACCCGTACTTTCTTTACCAAACACTAAATAAATATTTTCATCTTGATTAGAATAATCAAAAGAACTATGTGGTTTATGGCCATATCTTGTATAGAAATACATTTTACCATTATTTTTACTTAAAAAATCATCCCAACAATCATATACTGTATACTTACAATTATCTATATAATTAACACCACTTCTTCTAATATATTTCTCATCCAAAGAAAAACCAAGTGGTTTTATTAAATGTAAATGTGTATTAGTAGCCACACAAGTTCTCATTATATTTCCTGTATTACCAGGTATTTCTGGTTCAAACAAAACAACATTAAGCATCTTTACTCACCTTTTTTTATTTCATAAATATCTAGTATTTTAACTAAATCAGCATCACTTAACATCTCATTATCATCACGCACTATTTGTTCTTGTAAAACACCATCCCGATAAAATAAAATCATTGGTACTTTTTTAAAATCACTAGTAAGTTGTAAAGAACTAAGTGCTGTACTACGACAATTATCATTTAATTCATAAAGATAAAAATTATCTTGTAACTTATAGTCTTTTATAATCTTATCTAATTTCTTTTCTAACTTATACTCTTCTTTAGTACCCAAATTAGTAACGTAAATAAAGCTTTTTTCACCCATAATTGCCTTATCTAACTCATCACAACTAACTTTTAAAGAATCACCTTTATTAACTAAATAAGATTCACTATAAAGATTGTTCTTATACATCCTGTCTTCTTTAATAAAATCCATTTGTTTAAAAGTTTTAACCGCTACAAGAAGAACAATAATAGTTGCTAAAATAGTTGCAATAACTTCTAAAGCAAATATAATTTGATCTTTTTTCATGTCAGTTGTGGTACTCTCATCTATTACTTTTTCAGGTTCTACACTTTTCTTTAACTCTTCTTTTTTAACTTCTTTTACCTCTTCACGAGCTTTTGGTGGAGCACTTTTTCTAGGTTTTACCTCAGTTGTCTTACTATTTTTTTTAGAACTCGTTGTTTTCCTAGTAGTTGCCTTCTTAGTAGTTGCCTTCTTAGTAGTTGCTTTCTTAGTAGTAGTTGCAGTACTTTTCTTAGTTTGACCACTCTTTTTTGGTTGTGTTTTTTTCTCATTAGTAGACTTGGTTATTTTTTTCGTTTCTTCATTCATATAAATACCTTCTTTCTTTACTAATTTTAACATAAAAAGAAAAAAAATGCTCTTTTTTTAAAGCATTTAACACGCATCATTACAAATTCCTTCATTCATAGTGTGAATTAAATCAACAAATGTATTTTTTAACTCTGTCTTTTCTTTATCAGTTAAAGCATCATACCCACTTTTTTGACTATCAAGTGTTCCAACATGAATACCCGTTATCTTACCATCTCTTACAGCCACAACTGTTGGCGCATAAAGTCTTTTCTCCCCAGTGTTTATCTTTTTACCACTTTTAGTAGTCAAAACATAATCATCTAGTTCTTTTTTTAAAACATCTAAAATCTTATAATAATTACTTGTTCCTTCAGTCGTTGTTACAATTTTATCATTCTCATCAAGTTCTTTTACATCACGTATATTTTTAATATCTAAATACGCAATTGAAGCAATACCCGTTTCCTTTGCAGCCTCATCCAAAAGAGGTAACATACTTCTACACCAAGGACAACTAGAAAAGCCAAAGTATATGAGTGCTGTTTTATTTTTTAATAGCTCTAATACTTCATCTTCATTTTTATATACAAAAGGATTATCATCTCTTAACTCTACTATAGGATATGTTTTATTATTATTTTCATTAACTTGATTATTAAGTGTACTATATTCTTCTTTTATTTTTATCGCATCACTTTTAACTTCTTCTATTTCTTCTTTTTTAAAAGCAAAAAAACATACTACTAAAGCAATAACAACTATTATTAAAATAAGTCCTATAAAAACACGATTATCATTTTTCATCTACGACACTTCTTTCTAATTAACAAATAAATTATAACTAAAAACCAAAAAAAAGACAAGAAATTAACTATAGTTCTTATCATTTTTCACGAAACTTTCATAAGTTCTTTAATATTTTTAATAACCTTTTTCTCTATTCTTGATATATAAGACTGACTTATCCCAAGTATATCTGCTACTTCTTTTTGCGTATAACTTTCTCCATTATTAAGTCCATATCTTAAAATCATAATTTGTTTATCTCGATCCCCTAGTTTATTTAATTCTTTAGTAAGCATATTCTTTTCAACTTGTCTTTCATACTCATCACTAACTATATCATAATCAGTTCCTAAAACATCTTCTAAATGAAGTTCATTACCCTCATTATCATAATTTAAACTATCTTCTAAAGATATTTCTTTCTTTCTTTTTTTATTCTTTCTTAAAAACATAAGTATTTCATTAGATATACAACGTGAAGCATAAGTAGCTAACTTAATATTTTTATCTAATTTATAAGTAGAGATTCCCTTTATAAGTCCAATAGTCCCTATACTTATTAAATCTTCCATTTCATAACCTGTATTATCATATTTTTTAGCTAAAAAAACAACCAACCTTAAATTATGTTCAATTAATTTATTTTTAGCTTCTTCATCCCCCTGATACGTTAGTAAAAGTAATCTTTTCTCTTCTATACTATCTAGTGGTGGTGGTAATTTTTCACTACTCCCAATATAAAAACATTCATTATACTTTTCTTTTAACCAAACAATTATCTTTTTTATCATAACAATTCCTCCTTACAATATTTATTTAATACACAATCAACACCATCTCTTAAAAGTTTACCATCACTTATCCCTATCAAATAATTATGACTTTTTTTATTACCAATCTGAATATAATTAATCGGCATACATTTAATAAGCCCATTACCATTAAGTGTATTATAGGGAACATAAAAATAATTTATATTTATTTTAGGTAAAGCTTTTTCATTAACAATTATCACTCGTTTTTTAGTAACTGGATCTCTTAACTTATTACCTGTATCTAAATACGCTACTAAGTTTAAGGTCACTTTATTTTTCAAAACTATTTTTATAGTATAATATTCATCATATTCTTGCATTTCTATTTTCTCTTTTTTATAGATATATAACATAATTGGTGAAAATATGACTAAAAATACATAATTAATAGAAATTTTGTTATAGCTAAATATCAACCCATTATTACTTTCACTAAATGAAAGATTTAAAAAGTAAAGAAAACCACCTAACACTGTACTAGTCATATAAAGATAACTTAAGTTTTGAATAGTGTATTTCTTATCTTTTAAGCCAAAAGTTACGATTACCATTAAAAAAGCCATAACAAATTTTAAAATCATAAGTAAAACTGAATTAAGAGAGAAAAACAAGGTAAAAAAGCTTAATGACCCCACTAAAGAACCTGCAAATATTTTTTTTAACGCTACATTTCTTTTTAATGTATTGTTAACGGTAAGTAGTAAAGAAAAGTCAAAAAAGAGATTTAATAAGAAAACAAGGTCAATGTATATTGTCATACTCTCACCATTTATATCTTAACACAACAAAAAAAGAATTCTTGTCGAATTCTGTCTTAGTCACAAATTTCTTCAAAACGATATTTTTGTTTAACTTGGGGATATTTTTCATGATCAACTTCTGATAAAAACATACTCTTTGGTCTAGCATAAATACCCGGTTTATGATTATCAGTACTTGCCGTACAACAATATATTACAAGTTCTTCATTAGTTTCACTATGTTTAGCAATAGTAATTACATAAGCAACTGAGCCTTTGAAGTGTTTATAAGCTCCACCTATTACAATTTGTCTATCCATTAAAAACTATCCTTACTTCTTAAAAATGAAGGAATATCAAATTCAGTAGTATCATCTTCATCTACTCTTCTTTTTGGCATTTCATCTTCATTCTTATCATCTTTGCCATCAAAACCAGTAGCAATAACAGTAACAATAACTTCATCAGACAAGTTAGAATTTGGAATAGCACCAAAGATAATATTAATATCACTATTAGCAGCTTCCCTAACTGTTTCAACCGCATCTTCAATTTCAAATAATGTTAATGAGTCTCCTCCAGTTATATTAATAATTGCATCTGTTGCCCCATCAATAGTAGTTTCAAGTAACGCACTAGATACAGCTTGCCGAGCCGCTTCAACCGCTCTATTATCACCAATACCCATACCAATACCTATTAAAGCCGTACCAGATTTCTCCATAACAGTTTTAATATCAGCAAAGTCAAGGTTAACTATACCAGTAACTGCTATTAAATCAGATATAGATTGAACACCACGATGTAAAACATTATCAACTTCTTTAAAGGCATCTTGAAATGTTGTTGTTTTATCAATAATATCTCTTAATCTATCATTTGGAATAATTATTAATGTATCAACATGTTTCTTTAATTCTTCTAAACCAACTAAAGCATGCTCCATTCTTCTTTTACCTTCAAATCTAAATGGTTTTGTAACAATTCCAACCGTTAAAGCTCCAGTTTCTTGTGCAATCTCTGCTATTATAGGTGCCGCACCTGTACCAGTACCGCCACCAAGACCACAAGCAACAAAAACCATGTCAGCTCCCTTTACAGCTTCTTCTATTTCTTTTTTACTTTCTAAAGCTGCTTCACGACCAACTTCTGGATTAGAACCAGCTCCACGGCCACCTGTAATATTAGCCCCAATTTGAATTTTATTAGTAGCTTTAGAAGCATTTAAAACTTGTAAATCAGTATTTACAACGTAAAATTCAACTCCTTGTACTCCTTCTTCTATCATTCGATTAACCGCGTTATTCCCGCCGCCACCGACACCAAATACTTTTATTTTTGCAATTGGATCAATTTTTAAACTTCCATCCATTGTAATACCCTCCTTTAATTATCAAAAAAGTAGCCAAATAATTTACCTAATATGGAATTATCACCAAAACTTTTCTTTGGTGCACTACCTAAACTTTCTGTTTCATTTTCATTAAAAATGGAAAACTCTTGATTTCTTATTCGCAATTTTTCTTCATAATATTTAATTAATCCCACACTAGAAGAATAAATATTACTTCTTACCCCAATTTCTTTTGTTTGGCCGATTTTAGCAGAATGTCCAAAAACTTCTTCTAATAAAAGATTAAAGTTTGGCATTTCGCTTACTCCACCCGTAATCATTATATAATGAATTTCTTTTTTTGTTAAGAGATTTATTTGTTTTTTTGCTAATTTTAAAATTTCTTCAACTCTTGAAGATGCAACTTCTGTAGCCTCATATTCACTAATATCCACAATTTCATTATTTTTAGTTTGATATTTCTTCTTAATACTAGCGCTTACTCCTCTTTTATGAGCCGAAGCAAGATTTAGTTTAACATCTTTGGCTGTATTAAGTGGCAATTTAAATATATAAGATAAATCCGTTTCTATATAGTAAGCCCCTGTATCAATAGTTATTGTATTAGTGAGTAACCCTTTATTAAAGATTGAAACAGTCGTAGTCATATAACCAATATTTATAATAACACCAACAACTTCTTTCATCATTTCTTTACGAAATTCATAATAATCACCAACTGGGCCTACTGAGTAATCAATTACTTTAACCCCAATTTTCTCTAAACACTTTTCTAATGTATAAACATTTTTTTTAGGCACCGTTACAACCAAAGACTTAACCATTAATTTAACCGCTTCTTGTCCTACTGGATTTTGTGTACTTCTTTCATCATCAATAAAATAACCAGTTGGTTTTATACTAACTATTTCCCGATTTTCATTTATTTTATTATATGTACTTGCTTGCATTGCTCTTATAATATCTGTTTCTTTAATCATGTGTTCATCATTATTAATTGTAGTAGAGCCTTCTGTTAAAAAAAACTCGGCATTATCACTAGGAACACTAAGCACTACTTTATCAATACGTAAGCCTATCATATCTTCACATTTATTAAATACTTCTTCTAACTTTGGTAAAAGAGCTTGTGGATTTACAACAAAACCTTTTTTTATTCCTAATGATGGCACATGAGCAGCCGCAAGTATATTTACTTTACCATTTTTGCTAACTTCGCCAACAACTAATTTTATCAAATCAGAACCAATATCAATACTTGCTAATATCTTTCTCATTTCATCACCCATATTTTTCATAAAACAATTATATCTAAAAATATATAAAAAAACAATTTCTTTTAACACTAGTTAAAGAAAAAACACGAATTTAGTCGTGTAATTTATTATTATAATTAATCTATATCTATAATTTCGTATTCAATTGAACCAATACCAAGACTTGCTGCGGTATAAACCGTATGAATAGCGTGTTTTTCTTCCATACGGTTAATTAAAGAAGCCTTACCTTTATCACTAGAGTTAATAATCATGTCATAACAACACTTATCAATTGCTACAGGATCTAAACTAGCTACAATACCAATATCAGCCATTTCTGGTTCATGTGGATTAGCGTCACAATCACAATCAATAGAAATTTTATTTAAAACATTGATATAAGCCATATTTTCTGGTTTAAAGAAATCTACCACAGCCTTATCTGCTTCAGCCATACTTTCTAAGAACCCATCTTGGTCTTCTGTTAATCCCCACATTGCATTTTGATCAGTTGTTCTACCAACAGAGTGAATCCATGCCTTACCATGACTAGAAGCAACACCGATACTCATGTTTTTTAAAGCACCGCCAAATCCCCCCATCGCATGTCCTTTAAAGTGGGAAAGCATAAGCATTGAGTCGTAATTCTTTAAGTGTGTTCCAACAATATTTTTCCCTTGTAAATGTACACCCCCATTAACAGGTATTTCCATGTCCCCTTCTTCATCCATAATATCGCATCTAGTAATATTCAAAAATCCATGAGCTTTTATAGTTTCAAAGTGGTCCCTTGAATTCATCCTTTTACCAGGATATGCAGTATTACATTCTACAATTGTACCATTTAATTTTTGAACTAACTCTTTAATTAAATTAGGGTCTAAGTAGTTGTGGCCTCCAAGTTCACCAATAGAAATTTTAACAGCAACACGTCCCTTTAACTCAATATTTAATGCTTCATATATTTTAATTAAGCCTTCTTCACTAATATCTTTAGTAAAATATACTTTACTTTTTGTCATAACCATCCTTATTTCTAACACATTTTAACAAATTTTTATTACTTTATAAAGTTTAAAATTTCTTCTTTTTTAATTTATCCTAATCACTAGGATAAGTGATAGTAGGCACAAATCCTAAAGTATCAAATCATCACTTACTGGTTTATTCAAAGATAGTTTTAGTATATTCTCATATATATTAAAACTTATTATATATTCTTTTATACAAAACTTTTACTAAGTTAATAATATCTCTATCATATATATTTTTAGATTCATTAAAATAAAGAATACTATCTTTTAATTTAGGTAATAATTCCATTATAGTATCTAAATCTTGTTCATTATTTAAACAAGACTCCCATCTTTTGCTTCCTAGCCATGCTAATTTATCTGCATCTTTTACAATTAAACCTTCTATGCTTTTAGGAGTCATATTCCATTTATGACTCTCAATTGCTTTATAGCATTTCATAATAAAATTCTTTTCATAACCATGTCTTTCTAATTCATCCTGTAACATTTCTGCTGATAATTTTTCATGACCATTAGTTAATTTTATTCTTCCAACGTCATGCCAATAAGCACTAATTATACAAACCTCTTTATCAACTTCTTCACTAATTAATTCTAAAAGTTCTTTAGTATAATTAACAACATCTATCATATGATTTATGTTATGTTCATTATCTTTTATACTACTCATATAATTCTTGGCAATATCGATAATGGCTTGATGTTTATTTTCTATTTCTTCTAACATAAGTTTTCTCCTTTAACCTGTTATATTCTTCATCACTTACTAGATTATTCAAAGATAATTTTATACTTCAACGACTAAATGACTAAACCAAGACCCTTTAAGTCCCATGTAAGTATCTTATATTAGCAATAAGCAAATTAGTTTTCGACATATCAAATTACCAATAAAATATTTAGCAAATCCCGTATTTAGTTTCCTTAATCCAAACTTATTTTCTTGCATAAATCCTTCTTTGGTCATAACCACATAAATCATAAAAATAAAATATTATAGTTTTTCAATTTTTTCTATTAATTTGGCATTTTCTTCTCTTAATGTCATAATATATGTAAATAACAAATCAAAGTATGAATCATCATCAGTATATTCTTGTAAAATACCAAGTGGTGTATTAAAACTATCGATTTTTTTATTTTCTAAATATAATAACTGTATTAGTTCATATATTTTTTTCAATATTTCTTCTTTTTTATCTTCAATATCTAATTCTTTGAAACCTCTAATTAAATTAATATACTGTCCTTCCATCTTTCTTATCCCTACTTTCTTCCAAGATATTTAGAGCATTTTGAAAATGACTATCCTTACTTGCAATTTCATCTAATTTTTTATATAAGTTTTTTTGAAAAGATTTAAAATAGTTACAAATATAAATTGCATCCTTATTTTTGCTTAAAGCCATTTCTATTATTTCTTTTTTATGAATAGTTAAATAATTGCCTACTTTTCCGCCCGTCAAGTTAAGTCTATCACTTATAGTAGCAAAATTTGTGATTTTGTCTGGTTGTTGTTGCAAGTATTTAACTATCTCTTTTAATATATCTTCTTTGCTTATTTCTGCATCTAGCCATCCAAAATAGTTACATATATACTGAGCATTTTTATTTTTCTCTGATAATTC
>JABLTL010043768.1_pt1 | contig 23401 bp, 19 predicted proteins | sample 7160151 | NCBI WGS metagenome assembly JABLTL01 (sample SAMN14651223, study PRJNA627086) | human gut metagenome | isolation source: feces | host: Homo sapiens
ACTCCTTTCGAATTTTATGCCTCTATTTTATCATAAATATGTAAACTATGTCCTTGCACATTCTGTAAACTATGTTATCACACTATACACAAGTCCCTCTCCCTAGTCCCTTTGGTTCTTTCCCTCGTTCATAGCAGCAACGTTATTAACCCGAATAGCGAACCCGAGAAGTGCTATCCTGCAAAGAGAACTATCGGGAGCTTGCTGTCGGTATTAAATACTAAAATGATATAGTAGAAGTGACCCATACAAAAAGTGAGCCGAGCGCACTATTCATTGCGCTTCGACTCACTTTTCTTTTTTCGGGTTGTGACACAACCCTTCTTTGCTATTAAGAATTAAAGATTACTTGATAATATACTTATCAAGCTCAGCCATAAGTTCATCGCAGTCATCGCTGTGCACACGAAGCTCAAGAGGCTTTGAAAGATCTAAGCTGAAGATACCCATTATCGACTTAGCGTCAATTGCATATCTGCCGCTTACGATATCAACATCGTAATTGCACTTTGTAACTGTAGTTACGAAATTCTTAACGTCTTCAATGGTATTGATTCTGATATTAGCTGTTTTCATACAAAAAACCTACCTTTCATTTTTCGGCTTTCCTGTCCGATTGATTTCATTTTACCAAAATGTAAGGCGGTTGTCAATTGCTTTTAAACTGAATTTACTTAAATTTTTCAATCGGAGAGGTGACCGTTAGCCTGATTTCCCTTTTTCCGCCTTAATTATGTAAGAGCTTATCGCTTCTTACAACTATATAATAGCACATTTCACACAGCGGTCAAGAGTATTATTGTCAAAAACACGCCACAACTTGCAAAATTCGTAATAATAAAGTATAATTAAGCAGTCGGGAGTTTACTTTTAGTGAAACTTACCACAATTTATTATGGAAGTGATATTATCAGATATACCGTACAGACCTTCGGCTGCAAAGTCAACCAATACGAAAGCGCTTTGATAGCAAAAGCTATGGACGAACACGGATACAAGAAAACCGACGATATTTTTACGGCAGATATCGTTATAATAAACAGTTGTTCGGTGACGGAAAACAGCGATAAAAAAGCAAAACAGCTGATAAATAGGATAAAAAGCCGCGACCCTATGAAGACAGTCGTGCTGACGGGCTGCTTCCCGCAGGCTTTTCCCGAAACTGCGGCGAAGCTGTCGGCAGATATCGTAACAGGTACAGAGCACAAGGAAAGTCTTGCCGATATGATAGATATATTTACCGGCAACAAGGTAAAGCAGGTAGCCATACCGCCAAGACCCGTTAAAAAGCAATATGAAAAGCAGAAAAACGCCGATATGGGCAAGACAAGAGCGTTTATAAAGATTGAGGACGGCTGTGACAGGTTTTGCAGTTACTGCATAATACCTACCGCCAGAGGCTCTGTAAGGTCACGCCCTTTGCAGGATATAATCGAAGAAACAAGGTTTCAGGTTTCGTGCGGTCATAAGGAAATGGTGCTTGTCGGCATCAATCTTTCCTGCTACGGTCAGGATAACGGGTTGAGGCTTGCGGACGCGATCGAGGCGGTATGCTCTGTTGACGGTGTCGAACGTGTGCGGTTGTCATCGCTCGAACCGGAGCTACTGACAGATGAGGACATAGCAAGAATGGCGTCACAGAAGAAGCTCTGTCCGCATTTTCACCTGTCGCTCCAGTCAGGAAGTGCCGCTACGTTAAGGCGTATGAACAGGCACTATACGCCCGATGAATATTACGATATAGTCGTAAGGCTTAGAAAAGCATTCCCGGACTGTGCTATAACTACCGATATTATGGTAGGATTTGCGGGCGAAACGGACAAAGAATTTGAGGAGTCGTGCGATTTTGTAAGAAAAGTCGGCTTTGCGGCAATGCACGTCTTTACCTACTCTATAAGAGAGGGTACTGCAGCGGCAAAGCGCACAGACCATGTTCCGCACGATGTTGCGGTAAAGAGATATCATGCTATGAGCAAGCTTGCTAATGAGCTTAAAGAAGCGTACTTCCTATCAAATGTGGGAAAAACGGAAAGGGTGCTTATTCAGCGCAGAGAAAGCGAGGAATATGCAAACGGACTTACTCCGCAATATGTCCCTGTACGCATCTACGGCAGTGACGCAAAAAAGCAGGATATAATTACTGTACAAATTACCGAAGCGTCAGGCAGTGATTTTTGTGTCGGCAAAGAAATAAAATGCTTGTAATCGGGCAGATATTGTAGTATAATTAAAAGGTATTGATAGTTTCGTGCTTATAGTACGCTTTATAAGCCTATGGCACGCTTACAATAAAATGACGGAGGAAGTTTATGTCAGTTTATCGCATTTATGTGGAAAAGAAGCCGCAGTTTGCAGTCGAGGGAAAGGCTGTTCTCTCTGACCTTAAAACCGCACTTCAGATCAAGGGCATCAAGGATGTCCGTATCGTAAACCGTTACGATGCAGAGGGTATCACAAAGGAGAACTTTGAAAAGGCTACTCCCACTGTATTCTCAGAGCCGCCTGTTGATGATGTTTATTATTCACTGCCCGAAATCAAGGCTGATGAAAAGATGTTTGCAACAGAGTTCTTACCCGGTCAGTTCGATCAGAGAGCAGACTCTGCTGCTCAGTGTATCCAGATGCTGTGTCAGGGCGAACGTCCGACAGTAAAATACGCTAAGCTGTACATATTAAAGGGCGATGTTACCGACGAGGATTTTGCCAAGATAAAGCACTATCTCATAAACGCTGTAGAAGCAAGAGAGTGCGGCTTTGAACAGTACGAAACGCTTGACGTAAAGTACGATATACCTAAGGACGTTGCGGTTCTTGACGGATTTATAGAACTTTCGGAGGATGAGCTTGCCGAGTTTATCAAGAAGTATGCGCTTGCTATGGATCTTGGCGATATAAAGTTCTGTCAGGAATATTTCAAGAAGGAGCAGAGAGATCCTACCCTTACCGAAATCAGAATGATCGACACATACTGGTCGGATCACTGCCGCCATACGACATTCGGAACAATAATCGACAATGCGACAATAGACGCTCCGTACATTGCCGAAACATACAAGGAATACAAGCTCGACAAGGAAGAGCTCGGCAGAAGCGCAAAGCCTGTCTGCCTTATGGATATTGCGACTGCGGCTGTAAGAAAGCTGAAAAAAGACGGTCTGCTCCCCGACCTTGACGAGAGTGAAGAAATCAACGCCTGCTCCGTAAAAATAACCGTTGATGTTGACGGCAAGGACGAGCAGTGGCTTCTTATGTTCAAGAACGAAACTCACAACCACCCCACCGAGATTGAACCTTTCGGTGGTGCGGCAACCTGCCTCGGCGGTGCTATAAGAGATCCGCTTTCGGGCCGCTCTTACGTTTATCAGGCTATGCGTGTAACAGGTGCTTCGGATCCCCTGCTCCCTGTTGACAAGACGATCCCCGGCAAGCTCCCTCCGAGAAAGATAACGACAACAGCCGCACAGGGCTATTCGTCATACGGTAACCAGATCGGTCTTGCAACAGGTCACGTTGCCGAGATATATGACCCCGGATATATGGCAAAGCGTATGGAGATCGGCGCTGTTATCGGTGCTGCTCCCGCAGAGAACGTTGTCCGTGAACGTCCCGTCCCCGGTGACATAATCATTCTGCTCGGCGGCAGAACAGGTCGTGACGGTTGCGGCGGCGCTACCGGCTCATCAAAGTCGCACAGCGTAGAATCGCTCGAAACCTGCGGTGCTGAGGTTCAGAAGGGTAACGCTCCCGAGGAAAGAAAGCTACAGAGATTATTCCGTGACAAGAACGCAACAAAGCTTATCAAGCGTTGCAACGACTTCGGTGCAGGCGGCGTTTCCGTTGCTATAGGCGAGCTTGCAGACGGTCTTGAAATCGACCTTAACGCAGTTCCCAAGAAGTATGACGGTCTTGACGGCACAGAGCTTGCTATCTCAGAGTCACAGGAAAGAATGGCAGTTGTAGTTGACAAGAACGACGTTGACAAGTTCATTGCTCTTGCAGGCAAGGAGAACCTTGAGGCTACTCCCGTTGCGGTAGTTACCGAAAACCCCAGACTTAAGATGAACTGGAACGGCAAGACTATCTGCGATATTTCAAGAGAATTTTTAAATTCAAACGGTGCGGAAAAGCACACGGATATATACGTTCCCGCTCCCACTGTAAGCTATTCGACAGGCAGACACAACACCAAGGAAGAATGGGAAAAGCTCGTTACTGACCTTAATGTATGCTCACAGAAGGGTCTTGTACAGCGCTTTGACTCAACGATCGGCGCAGGTACTGTTCTTATGCCTTATTCCGGCAAGACACAGCAGACACCTGTACAGGCTATGGCTGCAAAGCTTCCCGTGCTTTCGGGCAATACAAAGACAGCATCTATAATGGCATGGGGCTTTGATCCTTTTGTAAGCCGTCAGTCACCTTATCACGCCGCCGCTCTCGCAGTTGTTGAAAGTATGGCTAAGGTAGTAGCCGCAGGCGGTAAGAGCGAAAAGTGCTGGCTCACATTCCAGGAATACTTTGAGCGTACACAGGGCGACCCTGAGCGCTGGGGCAAGCCTTTTGCCGCACTTCTCGGTGCATATAAGGCTCAGATCGCGCTTTCAAGCGGCGCTATCGGCGGTAAGGACTCAATGTCGGGTACTTTTGAACATATAGATGTTCCGCCCACGCTCGTTTCATTTGCAGTTTCAACTGCTAAGTCAGACAAGATAATTTCTGCCGAGTTCAAGCTTCCCTGCAGTGATATCTACTACATTGAGCCTGCATATGACGAGAACGGTATGCCTGACTTTGACAGCGTGAAGAAGGTATTCGCAACAGTCGAAAAGGCAATTGCAGACGGCACTGCCCTTTCGGTATGGACCATGGCTCACGGCGGTATAGCAGAAGGTATCTTCAAGATGTCGCTCGGTAACAGAATTGGTGCGAAGCTTAAAGCTATGGACGATGAAAAGCTGTTTGGTCTGCACTATGGTGCATTCGTCATCGAAGCCAAGAGTGCGATTGACGGTGCAGAGCTTATCGGCGAAACGGTAAGCGATTATACGATCACAGCAGGCGATGTTAAACTTGACATTGCAGAGCTTGAAAAGAAATATGACGCTGTTCTTGAGCCTATCTTCAAGAATTCGCTCCCCGAAATGCCTAAGCCCGTATCGGTTGCTTATGACAAGGGCTGCGATCTTCTCACAAACAAGGCTCCCGGCACTATCGCAAAGCCTAAGGTACTTATCCCCGTATTCCCCGGCACAAACTGCGAATACGATATGGCTGCCGCATTCAACAGATACGGCGGTGAGGCTGAGATATTCGTTATCAGAAACCTTTCTGCAAAAAATATGGAAGACAGTGTAAACGAATTTGCAAAGAGAATTGACGGCAGTCAGATGATCGCCGTTCCCGGCGGCTTCTCTGGCGGTGACGAACCCGAGGGCTCGGCGAAGTTCATCAATGCGTTCTTCCGCAACCCCAAGATCAAGGACGCTGTCGAGAATATGCTTTATGCCCGTGACGGTCTTATGATAGGTATATGTAACGGCTTCCAGGCTCTTATCAAGCTCGGTCTTGTGCCTTTCGGCAAGATAGTTCCTCTGTCAGGCGAAAGTCCCACGCTTACATATAATACAATAGGCAGACACCAGTCACAGCTTGCTCTTACAAAGATCTGCACAAATAAGTCGCCTTGGCTTATGCATTGCAAGGTCGGTGAAATTTACAATATACCGATCTCTCACGGTGAAGGACGTTTTGTAGCAAGCGACGAGGTTATCGCAAAGCTCATAGAAAACGGTCAGATTGCTACTCAGTATGTTGATCTGAACGGCGAACCTACAATGGATCTTGCATACAATCCCAACAGCTCAATGTGCGCTATCGAAGGTATCATTTCTCCTGACGGTCGTGTACTCGGTAAGATGGGACACACAGAGCGTATAAGCACCGACACCTGCGTGAACGTTGACGGCAACAAGGAACAGTTACTGTTCAAGGGCGGCGTTGACTACTTCAGACTTTAATTGCAAAACCGCATAAATACAGCACCCTGCAAGGTAAAAAACCTTGCAGGGTGCATTTTTTACTGATATAACTATAAGGGCAGAACACGCGTCTGCCCTTATACTCATTCTGAACTTTTATTACTTGCTCTTCTTGCTTTTGATTTTAAGAGCTATCGGTGCAACACCGCCTGCGACAAATGCAGCCGCTATCCACAGTGCGAGCGATTCGCTACCCGTTTCGGGGCTGTCCTTGCCAAACTCCTCGGGCGATGTGGTATAATCACAAGCAATGCAGACATAGTGACCTATTCCGGGCTGTGTGCCTGTCGGTTCGGTATCTGTTATCCATACAAACTCATGATATGCATAATCAATTCGGTTTCCGTTTAAATCGATATGCCAGTGGTGACTGCCATCACAATGCCACTCAGTGATATCCGAACCCGGGGTTTCGGGCTTGCTGTCCGGGGTTTCAGGCTTGCTGTCGGAACTATCGGAAGTGTTATCTCTGATAAGATCAAGCTCATTTTTTTCAACAACTCCGCACACCTGACAATGCCGCTCTTCGACACCCTTTTCAACTGTTGTCGGCTTCTTTGTTATCTTCCATTCCGACCAGTCGTGTCCTTTTGCAGAAAGCTTCTGTATATCTTTTTGCGCATTGCACTGAGTGCAATGTATCGACTGCGAACCGTCTTCGGTACAGGTCGGTTCTTTATCAACAGTTATCTTTTTATCCCATATATGAGCCGATGGAATGATATCTTCTTCATTTTTTCCGCAGTTTGCACATTCACGCACACGCTTGCCGTTCTCTGTGCAGGTAGCTTTTTTGACTACTTTCCATTCGCCGTACTGATGAGCTGTAGCCGGTATAGCTTCTGAATCTTTAGTTGCATTGCACCGTGAGCAATGGATAGATCTTGAACCGTCAGCCGTACAGGTCGGTTCTTTGTCTATCGTGAAATCATCTTCCCATAAATGTGCATTTAAATCGATATCGATACTATCATATTCAGTGTAACCGCATTTTGTGCACGACCTTGTTTTTTGTCCTTTTTCGACGCAGGTGGCATCAGAACTTACTGACCATTCCGTGAATACATGATCTATCGGCTCAATCTCAGTGATATCCTTTACAGCTTCACAGCTTGAGCAATGGATCGACTTTGAGCCGCTCTGCGTACAAGTCGGTGCTAAATCGACTGTAAAGTCATCATCCCATACATGTTCCTGAGGCGGAATGTCGGAGATCTCCGTAAAGCCACATTCTGTACATATATGTTGCTGTACGCCGCCCTGTGTACAGTCTGTCATATTGAGTATTGTCCATTCACCGAACGAATGACCATTTGCGGGTACCTCGGTAATGTCCTTTTTCTCATCACATTTTGAGCAATGCACAGACTTTGATCCCTTTTCGGTACAACCGGGCTTAATGTCAATCGTAAAGTCGTCTTCCCATATATGACCTGTCGGCTCGATTTCGCGTGTTTCTTCATATTCGCACACAGAACACTTACGTTTATCGCTGCCTGATGTAAGGCATCCGGCAGGGATATCTGCTTCCCACTCCCCAAATGTGTGACCGTTCGGATCGCCGTTTTCAAACACCAGCGCCATGTCATTTGTGTGCGCTCCGCATTCGCACGAATAGAAATACTTGGCAGGATTTACACAATCCGCAGGAGCAGCCAATGTGTTTTCGTTTACAGTTCTGATGTCAAATGTATGATTTACTTTATTGATTTTTGCCTGACAGTTCTTACAAAGATTATAGTGTCCGGTTAGATCGGAATAATGCAGATTGCCGTCACTCTCATGTTCAACCTTATAAGTCAGCTTGAAACGTGCCAGAGCCTTATCCTGAGTGCCTGCCGACGCATCCGCATAAGCGGTTCTGTCTGTTATAACGATAAAATCTTCGGTATAAGTTCCTGCGGTTAAATTGCTGTCGGGCTTAACTGTGAATGTTGCAGTTTCACCCTTTGCAATCTTTGAAGAGCCGTCATCGGCAGTACCCCATTCATTGCCGGCAGTGTATAATACTGTGAACGAAGAAGTATCAGTTATGACACCGCTTGCTTTATTAAGGTCTGATTCCTTTACTACTCTGTACTTTGCTATAGAACCGCCCTCTGTGACTTTCACCTTGAGCGTTACTTTCTTTGTCGGGTTGTCGTTATCAAAATCTGTACCGATGTCGACAGTTGACACAGGATTGTTTTCACTGTCTGTTACAGATATTTCAACATCTTTAAGACTTGCGTCTGTAGTTACGATAAGGTTGCGGTCAACCAAAAGTGCGATGAACTCACCTGTCGTGCTGTCAAAAGTGTACATATTGTCAGGTACCGCATTACCGTCAATATCTGTTACCTTAACGCCTGAGAAACGGTATTCATCCGGATCGTTCAGAGCAAACGCAAACCTTGAAGGAGCTCCTCTCATAGCAAAGACATTTCCGTCCGTTACGGTTGTTTCATTCGTATTATTTGCCTTTATGCAATAGGGCATTACATTTGTGCGCGGCTCGCTGTCATCTATTATTTCACCGTCACCGATGCGGACAATATTAAGTCTGTTTGATTCCGATACTATTGTGTCGGCATCGGCAACATCGGTTAAAGTATTTCCGTCCGACAGCTTTATTTTATAGCCGGTTTCCGCAATGCACTTACCGCCTGCATAATCCAGCGTATATCCGGCACCGGAAGCAGGTGTGAACCTGCGGATAACGCCGCCGTTCGTCTTTGTTATCTGTGCCGCACTGCCAGCTTTTGTGATACTGCCGTTTGTGAGTATCGTACCGTTGTCAACAGACAGAGTGCCTGCTACGGAAATGTCGCCGTAGGTTTCAATAACAGTGCCGTCGGTTACCTTCGCCGTTCCTTTACCGATTATATCGAGCTTTGCGTTTTCGTAACCGTTCACAGACAGAAGCTTAAAATCGCCAGAAGTATCGGCGGCATCGGAATCATCAAGTTTATTGACATTGAGAGTACCGTTTACAGCATATATTCCGCTTACCGATGTTCCGTTATTTCCCGGCTTGCCATTATAATTATCACGTTCTGCATCGGGTGCGTACGTATTTACGCCCGCATCTCCACCTCTGCCGGCTGTAACGTTAAGTCTGCCGCCATTAAGATACACCTTTGTATTATCGGTTATAGCCGCACCGCCGTTACCGCCATTACCGCCGTTGCCAAAGAAACTGTTGGCAGTATAATAGCCGCCGTTACCGCCGTTACCGCCACTGCCACCAATCACATTGATCTGTCCTCCGGAAATAACTAAGCTACCGCAATCAACAGCACTGCTACCGTTATCGCCGCTTTTGCCCGTTCCCGTTTCGCCCATGCTTTCAGTCCCGCCGGCCTGACCGTCCTGACCGTCTATACCTCTGATTGTCATTATTCCGCCGCCGTTTTCGGTTTCACTATAAAAGGTTATTGTTGCATCTGCGCCGGCAATACCGTTCCATACAAATATCTCTGCACCGTTCTTGAGTATGACATTTACATTTCCTTTGAGATCCAGAGGATTTGTTGTACCGATACCAATGTTACCGTCAGCCACATACCACGTTTCTTTGCCGGCAATGCCCCATGCGGTATCAGTTGAAGCTATCTTTGTATAATCAGTTACCGTTCCGCTTACAACAGTACCGTCTGCAGACAGTCCGTAATAACTCACCGCTTCATCGGCAATTGCGTTTATTGCCATAAAGGACAGCGAGCCGACTGCAAGCACGGCAGATGTTGCTATGCCGGCTATGATTCTGGTTGAAAATGTTCTTTTCATTTGTCTCTCCTTATCCGGGAAATTTCAAGTAATGATATACGTTACTTATCTATCATATAATTTTAACATTCCGTAAAGAGAATTTCAACAAATATGGCACGAACGGTCAAAAAATGGCGGCGAATGGTATAATTACCTTCGCCGCCTGACTATAATGAATGATTACTTATCAAAACCGAGCATTTTTTTCACTCTTGCCTTTTCCAGCGCAACGGTCAGGAGCACACCGACTATAAGTCCTACAGCACCCTGGATCACGTTGCCGAAAATGCTTGATGCCGCCGCAATTGGATCGCCATAAAGAATGATCGCATAGAGGTAGTAGCCTGCAACCATAATTATTTCAGCTACTACGCCGCCTATTATCTTACCGACAAGCGACTTCATATAAGAACTGTTCATAAAGCTCTTTGCAATGTAGAATGCCGCTGCTGCCATAAGCGCCTTTATTATCAGCGTTGCCGGTGCATAATAAGCATAACCTGTAAGCAGATCCGCCATCGCAGAGCCTATGCCTGCCGCCGCAATGCCCCACGGCGAGCCTAAAAGCCATGCAGATGTAAGTACAAGTACGTCACCAAAGTTTACATAGCCCTTTGTAAGCGGCATAGGTATCTGCACCACCATTGTCGCAACACAGGTCAGCGCGGCAAGCACAGCCGCAGTTACGATAAGCGTCAGATTTTTTGTCTTTACCATTTTCTTTCTCTTCTTTCTTTTGTTTTAGGCTTATTTGCCTTTTTTCATATCATTAGCGGAATATACTACCTCCGCATAGATAGCCGCGATTATTCTGTACAGTTCAACAGGGATCGCTTCGCCGCTGTTGAGCATTACAAGGAGCGCCGCCGTGCTGTCGTCACGGTAAACGGGAACGCCGTTCTCGTCTGCGATATTTATAATCTTCTTTGCAAGCTCGCCAAGACCCGACGCTACCACGACCGGGGCATAGTTAAGGTCGGGGTTGTATTTGAGCGCCGCCGCGGCTTGCTTTCCTAAATTACGCTTGGACATTAAGACCCTTCCTCCTGTCGATTATTTTCGGGAAAACCTCAGTCAGCACATGAGGCTTTCTCAGCACCGCAGTTTCAAATTTTGCGGGCTTATAGCCGATATTCCTTATTATAAGGTCGATCTTATCGGCAAGTTTTTTTACCTTGAACCCGAACTTTTCGGGATATAAAAGCGACAGATTGATGTTTTCACCGAGTGCGTACATATCGACCTCAAAGCGTCCTATCGACTCAACATCGAACGTCAGGAACAGATGATAGTTCTTCTGCCCTATCGGCGTGTTGTTGGGATTGTTTTCATCATTATCTACCCACAGCTCGCCAAATGCTTTGGTGTCTTCTATCTGCAACGGCAGAATGTAGTGAGCAAGAGGAGTGAATACACCGGGAGCATTAAGCAAACTTTGTAAAAGGTTTGAAGCATTGAAATCGTCAAGCGACTGTATCGCCTCGTGATTTATGTTCTTTCCTATGAAATCGGTAAGCTTGTCGAGCGTTGACGGCGCAGACGGAATATTGCTCGCCGCAGGAAGCTCTTTACGCTGCGCCATTTTGTTTACTATATCGGTGAAAAACTCAAAGATCGTATCGCGCTGAGGGATATCGGGCATTTCGCGAAGTATCTCATTAAGATAATCAACGAGAGCCGTCATATCCTTAAGTCCCTGAAAATCATGATGAACTGTCGGTATCACCCGACGGCTGTCCGTTCCTGTGAGCAATGCCATTACTATATTTTTAAGTGTCTGTAATCCCGATTGTTTGCCCTCTTCAAACGGAGTTGTCAGAAATTCTAGTTTATCCCTTGATAAATCAAGTTCTGACAAGTATTTTTCATCGGTTAAATGCGACTTAATGAACAAAGACAAGGACAATTTTTCATCGTTATTGTCAAAAATGCTTAAATAGTCTTGATTTTCGGACTGATTTAGTGTATTATTATAAATATCAGGTGTATCCGACATCTCACTCAGCTGTTTTTTGCTGAACATTTTTTTCAGCAGATTTCCAAATGCTACAGATAACTCACGTCGCATCTCGTCAGACGGTATATATGCCAGAAGATTAGCAAAGCTTTCTTTCAGCATACCGTTATTTGTATTGTAACGTGAGAGGTTATGTACGATAAGCGGGATAAAAGTTTGTGTTCTCTCATCGTTGAGAAGACTTGCCGAAACATCTTTCAAAAGCGCAAGAGTTTCACTCTTCAGCGGCTCAAACATCTCAGGCGCACTGTTGCTTTTCCACTGTAAGGACAGATCCGACAGCTTACGCGACAGTGACTCGTTCGGCGAAAAGTATTCCGAAAGAAACTTGAGGTTAGCGCCGAGAGCGTTGAGTATCTCCTGTTTGTTAGATGAATAGTTCAGTGCTTTCAACAGTTGACCGATGCTTTCTTTAAGCTCGGGACCGGTGGTGGTCTTCAAGATGCCGTGCAACAGCTTATAAAACTCATCGCCACTGAACATGGTGTTCTGTTTTTCCTGGTTCTGTATCTCACGAACAAGCTTCTCGGGTGGAAGATAAAAGCTCTTGATAAGCTCATCCATATCGTCGTACAGCTCGGTGTAACCGTTTATCATCGTCTGCTCGAGCAGATCCGAGCTTAATAGGTTCTTGAGCGTTTCGACCGCCATTGTGGGATCTTTTATCTGAACCGTGAGCGGAGCAAGGTTTTTCCTGCCCATCATCATAGCGGCAGCAGAATCATTATCCTGTGCAGTAGCTGATTTTATCGGCTGAGCAAGCTCGACCATATCAAACGGTTCAATGTTGCCGTCATATTGTCGGTTGGTAAAAGAATAGCTCTTGTTATTGGAAACGGGAGCTGTAATCTGTGGAATGTTGGGCATATATATTTCCTTTCAGATGCACTGTTAAATTACTGCATCACACTGCTTGACAATAAGTTTAGCACATTTTTTTGGATTTATCAATATCAATCTTACGATTGCAAAATAAAAATAATCAGGGAAAGGCGGTTTTGTATATGGCAAAGGTTGAACCCGGCATGGAATCCATGCTCGAAATGTACATATTTGAAACCAATACGTTGCTTGAACAGCTCGATGAAATTCTCCTCAGGACAGAGGACGCTAATGTATTCTCTCAGGACGATATCAACGAGATATTCAGAATCATGCACACGATCAAAGGCTCATCTGCGATGATGGGATTTGAAAATCTCCAGCACCTTGCACACAAGGGCGAGGATATGTTCTTTGTAATAAGGGAAAAGCCCGAAATTGCAAAAAACGCTCATTTTGTATATGAACTCATATTCGAAGTATCCGACCTTTACAAGGCCGAGATCGAATATATACAGAACTCGGGCGATGACGACTATACTCCGACAGACTTCTCAGAAACATTCAAGAAGCTTGAAGATGCAACAGAAAAGCTTAAGGCTATGGAAAACGGCACTGTGCCCGCCACAGAAACAGCCGCTCCTGCCGCTTCTGCCCCTTCTGCCGCTTCCAATACTAATGCCGGAAGCCACGTTGACGGAAGTATGACAGTTCGTGTATTCTTTGAAGACGGTTGCAAGATGGAAAATCTGCGCGCATTCCTGCTTCTGACAAAGATAAAGGAAGAAGCGGAAGTGATAAGCTGTACTCCTCCCGATGTCGAATCGAACGCCGATACGGCAAAGGATATCGTTGAGAACGGCTTCCTTGTAACATTCAAGGGCTTTGACGGAAACAATGACTCAGTACTAAAGACTATCGAAGGTGCTGTAAATGTTGAATCATACGAGGTTATAGATAATCCCGCCGCACCTGCGGCAGAGCCTGAGCCTGCACCCGCACCCGCGGCGGCTCAGCCTGAAGCTCCTGCTCCTGCTCCTGCTCCTGCACCTGCACCAGCTCCTGCGGCTAAGGCAGAAGAAGCAAAAGCTCCCGAAAAGCCCGCTCCTGCCAAGCCAGCCGCAAAGAGCGCGGTCAAAAAGGCACAGGAGGATATCAAAAAGGCAAACGGCGGACAAAAACAGAGCCTTATCAGTGTAAATCTCTCGAAGCTTGACACGCTTCATGATATCGTCGGCGAAATAATAACCACAGAATCTATGGTTATCGCAAACCCCGATCTTGAGGGTCTTGAGCTTGAAAGTTTTTCAAAGGCTGCAAGACAGCTCAGAAAGCTTACAGATGAGCTTCAGGATACGGTTATGTCTATCAGGATGGTACCGCTTGCAGGCGTATTCCAGAAGATGGGCAGAATTGTCCGCGATATGAAGATAAAGCTCAATAAAGAAGCTGAGCTTGTGCTTGAGGGTGAAACAACAGAGGTTGACAAGAGCATAGTTGACAATCTTAACGATCCTCTTATGCACCTTGTAAGGAACTGTATGGATCACGGCATTGAGGACGATATAAATGTGCGTATCGCAGAGGGCAAGCCTGAAAAGGGCACTGTAAAGCTTTCGGCAAAGCACTCCGCAGGTGAAGTTATCATAACCGTTTCCGATGACGGTGCCGGAATCAACTGCGAAAAGGTACTTGAAAAGGCAAAGGAAAGCGGACTTCTTACAAAGCCCGAAAGCGAATATACAACGAAGGAAATCCAGAACATGATTCTCCTGCCCGGCTTCTCGACCAATGATACGGTTACGGAATACAGCGGCAGAGGCGTAGGTATGGACGTTGTACGCAGTAATATTGAGCAGTGCGGCGGTACACTCACTGTCGAGAGTGAAGAGGGCAAGGGCTCAAGCTTTATTATAAGAATACCGCTTACGCTTGCAATAGTAGAAGGCATGAAACTGAAAGTCGGTTCTACGATATTCACTGTGCCGATCTCCTCTATCAAAGAAAGCCTTATGGTTGCCAATAATCAGCTGCTGCATGATACAAAGCAGGGTGAAATGATAATGATAAGAGGCGTATGCTATCCTATCCTGCGTCTGCACGAGAAATTCAAAATGCCGACCGAAGTAACAAAGCTCGAAGACGGTATACTCCTTCTCGTCGATATCGGCGGAAAGAATGTATGCCTGTTTGCAGACAAGCTTATCGGAGAACAGCCGGTAGTAGTAAAACCGTTCCCGAAGTATCTCAGCCAGTACAATATAAAAGCTGAAGGTCTTTCAGGCTGTACGGTAATGGGCGACGGCACGATATCGCTCATAATCGATGTCAATAATCTTATCGGCTAAGGAAACGGAGGGACAGACTTTGTCAGAAAATTATAATGATAAACTGCAGGAGCTTCTGAACGCTCAGAAATCCATGGAGGACGCAAAGAAAGATCCTCAGAACACAGTGATTACGAAGGTGCTGACCTTCTATATAGACGATCAGGTATACGGCATTGAGATACCCGATGTCATAGAAATAATAGAAGTACCGCCGATAACGGCTGTACCCGGTGTACCGTCTTACATAAAAGGCATAATCAATGTCAGAAGCAAGATAGTTCCGGTCGTAAATATCAGAAGCAGATTCGGCAAAGAAGAGATACCTTTTAATGACCGTACCTGTATAATAATCGTTTCGACAGGCGACGTTTCGGTCGGTCTTATCGTTGACAGTGTAGCGGATGTTATCCCTGTTACCGAACAGCATATATCCAAAACGCCCGACCTTACAGGTGTAAACTCAAATAAGTTCATAAAATCAATACTTGAGATGAATGACGGGATCAAACTCGTGCTTGATGTGTCGAAGCTTATTGACGAGCACGCAAGCGAAGAAAACAAATAAAGGCAGGTGAGCCGTAATGCTTAAAATAAACGACAGTGAATTTAACCGTCTTGTAACATTTATGAGAGAGCGCTACGGTATCAACCTCTCGCATAAGCGAACGCTTATTGAAGGCAGACTCAGCAATATGCTCTATGAACGCGGCTTTAAAAACTATGATGATTATCTGGATTGTTGCCTTAACGATAAAAGCGGCAAGGAGCTTGATGGTCTGCTTATAAAGCTCACTACCAATCATACATATTTTATGCGAGAGCCTGAGCACTTTAAATATCTTACCGATACTGTTTTACCGTTTTTAAAGCAGGTAAATGCTAAGACAAAAACGATGAGAATATGGAGTGCCGGCTGTTCCAGCGGAGAAGAAGCATATACGACTGCTATGCACATAAGTGAATTTCTCGGCAAGGAAAAAACCGCATGGGATACAAGGATACTTGCAACGGATATCTCTCTTCGCACTCTTGCGGGAGCACAAAACGGCGTATATCTTGCAAGCGGATTGTCAGATCTTCCCGATGGCTGGATCGACAAATATTTTGACAGATTGGATAGCGAAAAATGCAAGATCAAACCGGAATTGCGCCGGGAAGTTATATTTCGTACATTTAATCTGATGGAGCCGATTCCATACAAAAAAGCTCCGTTTGATCTGATATTTTGTCGCAATGTTATGATATATTTTGAGATGGAAACAAAGCTTGCGCTTGTAAATCGTTTCTTTGATGTGTTAAGACCAGGCGGATATCTGTTTATCGGTCATGCGGAAAGCATACCCAGAGATACGACCCAGTATCAATATATCAAACCTGCAATATACCGTAAGCCGTTGCAATAATACGGCTTGACAAATATGCGGCAAAACGCCGCAATCGGAGGTGAGGTATTGCCTCTTCACATACTTATAACAGGAACAAGTACGGCTATAAGCCAAATAACCAAGTCAATTCTTGAACGCAGTATAAAGGACTGTTCGATAGAAATTGTCGATTTCAGAAAATTAACGTTATCCGCAAATCCCGCGCATTACGACTGTGCAATAATCAACAACCTTATAGCCGATGCATATTTTCATTTGCCGTCTGCACTGAACGGGATACCTTCTATACTTATAACCAACAACGACAGAATACTGAAAGAACCAAAGCATTTCGGTCTTTTCGGCGCGTTGAAAAATTCAAGCGGCGGAGCAACAGGGCTTGCGGTTTTTGAAAAAGAGCTTCACTCTCTGATAGACAAAGCTGTTGCAACCGAATATCCGCATAAAGCAGAAGCAAATCCGCATTTTGGAAAAATAATGCAGTCACCGGACGGAAGCGACCCTGAAATACTTTTTTCAAAAAAGACAGTTCATAAAAGCGCCGATACGGCAATACACAATGTCTGTCACGCAGGCAGACCCGACCTTATAGCTATCGGAGCAAGTACCGGCGGTACAGATGCAATTATAGAGGTAGTCAAAGAACTGCCTGCAGATACTCCTCCGGTAGTTATAGTTCAGCATATGCCGGTCGGATTTACGAAAATGTATGCTGACAGACTCGACAGAATATGCAAAATGAATGCAAAGGAAGCCGAAGACGGCGACAGGCTCAGACAAGGGCTTATAATACTGGGTCACGGCTCTGAACAGCTTGAAGTTCATAAAGATACTCTTGGCTATTATGTAACCTCAAAGCCCGGAGAAAAAGTATCAGGGCACTGCCCTTCTGTAGATGTATTATTCAGCTCGGTCGCAAAAGCCGCAGGAAAAGATGCGATAGGAGTTATACTCACGGGCATGGGGCGCGACGGTGCATCCGGGCTTGGTGAAATGAAAAAAAACGGAGCATATACTATAGGTCAGGACAAAGAGTCCTGCGTTGTATACGGTATGCCGTGTGTAGCTTTTGAGGAGGGTGCAGTATCAAAACAGGCTCCGCTCTCTGAAATAAAGAATATTATTATCAGAATGTTATAATTCTGAGTCAAGGAGAAAAAATGACAATAACGAAGAAAACCTTTTCGGCTGTCGCGGCATTTATTGCAGTACTTGCAGCTGCAATACTTATGGTGTGTGCAACGCCGAGCGCCTCTGCTGCAACGATAACAGGCAAAACATCAAAGCAGATCACCGCTGAAATCGGCACAGGCTGGAACTTAGGAAATTCGCTTGACGCTACAGGGGGTGGAAACAGCGTAAACAGCGAAACATCATGGGGTAACCCCAAAACAACAAAAGCAATGATAGACGCTGTTAAAGCTCAGGGATTCAACACAGTAAGAATACCTGTATCGTGGGGAAATCACACAAGCGGCAACAACTTCACAATCGACTCTGCGTGGCTCAAAAGAGTAAAGGAAGTTGTAGACTACTGTATTGACAATGATATGTATGTTATCCTGAACATTCATCACGACACTTCAACACAGTACTACTACCCTTCATCAACATACAAGACGCAGTCTGTGAAGTTTGTAAAATCGATATGGTCACAGGTTGCGGCATATTTCAAGGACTATGATCAGCGACTGGTATTTGAAACGCTCAACGAGCCAAGACTTGTCGGCACGGGCGATGAATGGTGGTTCCCTGTAAATTCCCCCAGCAGTGCGGTAGTTGATTCCATCAATGTTATAAACACACTTAATCAGACTGCGGTCGACACTATCCGTGCGGCAGGTGGCAAAAATAACGACAGATGTATAATGGTTCCGGGATACGGTGCATCTATAGACGGCTGTACAATATCAACATTCAAATTACCGAATGATTCTACGCCCGATCGTCTTATTGTATCGGTACACGCATATACACCTTATAATTTTGCTCTTAACGCAAACGGCACAGCTGAATTTAAGGATGATATGAAAAATGAAGTAGATTATCTGTACAACACAATAAAATCGCATTTTATCGATAAAGGTATCCCTGCAATAATCGGTGAAACCAGTGCTTCAAACAAGAATGGTAACTCTGCCGAGCGTGTAAAATGGGCGCAGTATTATATGGGCAAATCGGCAGAATACGGCGTACCTTGTATGCTGTGGGACAATAACGTTTATAACGGCAACGACAAGGGCGAATGCCACGGACATCTCAACCGTTCAACACTCAGATGGAATGACAAGAGCTTTATTGATGCAGTGATAAAGTACGGAAAAAAGGGAAGAAAGCCATCTCCCTCCTCCTCTTCCTCCTCTGCCCCGTCCGCAGTAACCGGATTTTCAAAGAAATCCTCCTCTGTTACAAGCATAACACTTAAGTGGAACAAAAACACAAGTGCCGACGGATATATCATCGAACGTTACGACGGCGCAAAATGGGTAAGACTCAAGAAGATAACGAGCAATTCAACAACAAGTCTAAGCATAAACAGCCTTAAGGCTTCGACTGTTTACAAATTCAGAATCAAAGCCTACAAGATGAACGGAAGCACTGCACTTTACAGCACTTACAGCTCTACCGTTGCGATAAGAACCAACCCATCGGTCGTAACTGGTGCAAAGCTTGGCGGCAGAGCAGCTGACGCGCTCCGTGTCAACTGGACTAAGAATGCAAGCGCTGACGGATATATCGTTGAGATGTATCAGGGCAACAAGTGGGTAAGAGTTGCGAAAATCACAAACAACAGCACGACTACTTTCAGAAAAGCAGGTCTTAAGGCTTCAAGCGTTTATAAGTTCAGAGTCAGAGCTTATAAGATGAGCGGAAGCACTGCACTTTACGGTAACTACAGTGCTACTGTTACCGCAAGAACTAATCCTTCAATAATGAAAGGCGTTAAAATCGGCGGTAAGGCTAAGGACGCACTGAGAGTGAATTGGACAAAGAACACCTCTGCTCAGGGCTACATTGTAGAGATGTATCGGGGCAATAAGTGGGTAAGAGTTGCTAAGATAACAAACAACAGCACAACTACTTTCAGAAAAGCCGGACTTGCAAAGAATACAACCTATAAGTTCAGGGTTCGTGCTTATCACATGAGCGGTAATACTCCGCTTTACGGCAATTACGGAAGTATCAGCGGAAAAACTGCTGCTAAATAAGGAATATCAGACAAAATCAATACTTCAAGAGGGCATCGCACTAAAAGCGATGCCCTTTTAAAATACCAAAGTCAAATACATTTCAAAAAAAATCAAAAAACACTTGACTTTGCAGCCGCATTATGATATAATATTAACGTTGAATACGCAGGTGTGGCGGAATTGGCAGACGCGCTAGCTTCAGGTGCTAGTGATCGCAAGGTCGTGTGGGTTCAAGTCCCGTCACCTGCACCATGAAACACTGACAAAAAAGATATTATGCCCACAAACGGCTGTACAAAGCCATTTGTGGGCATAAATCTTGTAAAAAAAGGAAGTTCTCTTCCGTAGATATTTTCGACACGAAAATGGACTGAACCCTCCGCGCGTAAAAATTTTTTGGTCAATTTTGGTAAATATGTACAGGGCGCCTGTGATTGATCTCTCAAATATGAGAGGTCAATCATGGGCGCCCTTTTTGTTTTCAGAATCCTGACAAAAAAACTTTATACAGGATTTGAACCCTTTCAGCAACAAAATTTTTGCGGTTGAATTTGGGCAAAATGACGAAATCAAAAACGAAAGGAAGTTGATTAGCAAATCATGTACCATATAAAAGTGAACGGTGTGACGCTTCGAGCAGCCGTTGAAAACAGGTCACCGATGGATATCGACCCTTACAAGGAATTGGCGAACGCCGTTATTCTTCAGGCGGTCGAGGATTACCGAAAATGGACTAAAGAATATTCCGGCAGTCATGATGACCGAAAATTGCGGAAAGGAATCGTTGAGCTGAAAGAATTCTTTCGTTCGGAGTGGTTTTCGCTGCTCACAGAACTTGACGGAGAGCAGCTTTTGGCAAGGCTGAAAGCCGAACTTGAAGAACAGGGACATTACGTTTTTTAGAGCCTGTAAATTGCTTTTATAAGCAGTTTACAGGCTTTTTTTATTTTCCGAGCAAATTCGGAGCATTAAAACAACTTATGGAGGTAGCAAATGAACAACGAAAACAAACACACAAAACCCGACTGCCCTTTGATTGGGGAAGATGGAAACATATTCCATCTTGCCGGGATATCGGCGAAAACCTTAAAGCGAAACGGCTTATCCGAGGAAGCGTCCGAAATGACGAATAAGGTGTTCGCAAGCGGCAGCTATGAGAAAGCACTCGGGATAATCGGCGATTATGTCAACATAACTTCGGTCGATGAACCCGATGAGGGCTTCGGTATGGAAATGAGATAACTCTTTCCGAATTTCAGAATTTATGGAGGAACAAAAATGATCAAAGCAACAATTCAAAGATCTCCGTATGTCACGGAGATGACGTTTCCCTGTTCGGAAACGCAGCTTTCAAAGTGGCTCGACGAGCTTCGTATGAATCCCGAACACCTCTGCCCTGCTGCAATGGTCGTACAGATTGAACCGATGGAACTGTCGGTGCTGGAGGAGTGCGAAGTAAGTCTCGATGCACTGAATTACCTTGCCAAGCGCATGGACGGTATGGACGCTCGAGAACTTAATCAATTTTTTGCTGTGCTGACTTGTGACGAACTGGAAATAGGGTGGGGTTTGAAAAACATTATCAACCTTACGTTTAATCTCGAACGCTTCACTCTCATTGAGGACACAAGCAATCTTGAAAATGTCGGAATGACGCATATGTTCAATATTCGCGGCTGTATTTCCTCTTCGGAACTTGAAAATAAAGAGTGGCTTGTCGATGAGGGCAGGAAGCTGTTGGATTCGGGCAAGGGTATTCAAACCGAGTACGGACTGCTCTTTGTGAACGAGGATATTGAGTTTTCTGAAGTTTTTAACGGAACCACATTCCCAGGATATTATTGCGATCCCGACTCAACGGCAGCGGTTGAAATCTCTTATTGCAATTTGACGGAGCTTGTCGAACTGCCGTGCGAAGATATAACGATTAAAAAGGCACTTTGCAGGCTTGGAGTAGGCAGCATTAAGGACTGCAAGCTCGATGTGGATTACACGCAAAATTTCTCCGGCGAGTGGCGGGAGAAAATCAGCGCGGTCAAGCACACCAAAGACATCTTCGGACTGAATAATATGCTGAAAACCGAGGAAATACGCATGGAACAGACCGAAAGCGTTTTCATGAACGAGGTTAAGCGCAGCTTGCTCAATAATGGTTATGATGTCGCTAAAAACGGAGATTTCCTTATGGTTTCGCTGAACGGCAGGACAGCTGCGTTTGTGAACGATATCAGAATGATCAACAATTCGAACGATAATTCCGATGATGAATACCTGAAAATCAAGGGTGTTGTCAGGAGTGTCAACGAATATTGCAATGCTTACGAGAAATCGCCGTTGTTAAAGGCAGAGGGTCTGACAGGCGATTATCATTGTCTGTCGGAGTTTAACGGCACGGTGCTTGCGGCAAAGAGTACCGAATACGGCTTCGAGTTTGTCACATGGGAGCGGACGTTTGATAACAAGGGCGTTACACAGGGCAATTATTATTCCGATTATTCTGCGGCAAAGGAGGGCTTTGCAACACGCTCGGGGCTTATCGATAAAAATAAGGTATTTGATGTTGAGGAGCTTGGAAGCATTCGGAAGTGCGTAAACTTTACGGCAAGGCATAACGGTGACCTTAATTTTGACGATTGCGAAAAACTCAAAACATTGAGCGAGAAAATTTCGGAAAGCCTTCCCGAACAGCAGCAGAACGACGCTCCCGAGATGTTTATGTGAAAGGGGTGAGAAAATGAAGATAAATTTCAAAAGCCCGTTTCACAGAAAAGCATTTGTGAAATTCATTTCGGAAAATATAGCAAACCCTTATTGCTGCCGCCGCGAATACGTTGCGGCGGTTTTCCTTTTATCCGCGGATAAATTTTTATGGAAACGCGCCTGCGCATCTCTGACGGTACATTCGATGAAATTCGACGAACTCGACCTGACGGGAATTTCCATCGAAGGATACGCGTTATTTATGGCGGCAAAATCAATATACCGCGGCGGCGCGGGTGTTTCTTTGAACGAATTATGCGACGTGAATCTGATTGACGACGCGACCGCGCTGACGATTTTCGCGGGAGTTATGTTGGTCAGAAAAGGCATTGGATTACTGAATTGGAGGACTATATGATAAGATTTTTTATTATGAACGGGAAAAATTCCGTGAAATTCGATATGCCTACAAACGAGCTGTTTGACCTTTTGGGAAGTATCGGCATTCGTGAGGACATTCCGATCACTTGCAGCGAGAAAATATATCTCGACTTTTATCCCACGGATGAAACGGACGAAATCTCGAAAATCGTCTGCGACAGACTGTCGGAAACCGATAAGATTTTCCGATGTAAATGCGCTGTGCCATAAGCTCGATGGTCTGTGGCGAATATCCGCTGAGGAACTTGAAAACGCGTTTGCGGAGAATGACGTTCACGGCGCGGCGAATATGCTTAATTCGCAAGGCACACTTGACGGAGCATACTTTAAGGAACGCAGTCTGGAACTCGACCGAAAACTGCAAACTGCCCAAAAGCAGCTTCACGCCAATCTTAATGATAAGGACGGCGAAAGGCTTGACGAGCTGCGGAAGCTGATCGGGATATTCGAGAGAGCCGAGCCTATAACAGATTTCGATGAAATCAAGTTCGGACAAATCGTTGAAAAAATAACGGTGCTGTCCGAAACGGAAATACGGTTTGATTTAATAGGCAATATCGGTTTTACAGAGCGGATTGAGAGGTGAGAATATGCTGAAAAATAGGCTCGCTTGGCTGACAGAAACAGAATGCACAAGCGCTTCTTGAAATCAATGTCAGTGTAAGCAGTACCAATTCTGCAATTATCGTCATCGAAATCATTTTGTTCGGCTCATTTGACTTTCGCA
>JABLTL010123041.1_pt1 | contig 23390 bp, 24 predicted proteins | sample 7160151 | NCBI WGS metagenome assembly JABLTL01 (sample SAMN14651223, study PRJNA627086) | human gut metagenome | isolation source: feces | host: Homo sapiens
CTTTTAAAAAAATGCTCTGCCGAGTTCGTTTCAAAAACTCAGCAGAGCATTTTGCTATCAATCGGGGATTAGAATTTCAAAAAGATATTATTTCCCTAGGATATTTTGTTCCGGAGTATCACAATTTTCTCATTCCCACTCGATGCAAGAACATATGTCTTAACGGATTTTGTTTAGACAATATTTGCTCCTGCTCTTCTGAGAATTATGATTCTCCATATTATCCTGGCTATACGATGGATGCTTATCAAAATCTTATCAGGGGTGATAAGTGCTACGACGATTGCTGAGAATGTTTTCGTTCTCGTATACATATTATTCCAAGCTGTTGTGAATCACGTAAGTATTTTTTTGTCAGGACAGCCGCCCCTGCAGCTTTGCAGATAAATCGGACGCACCGTAGAGCACACGAAGCACTGTTACCGTATCTGCCTCAATTGTGTAAATGGCAGAATAATGGTCAACAATCACCTGTCGGACATCTTTTGACAGTTTCGGAATAATATCCATGATCTGAAATCGTTCCGGAAAAACACTCAGGGACTCGATTGCTTCTGCAATTCGCTCGTACTGTTTTATCGCCGTTGCCGGCGAACCCAGCTTCTCCGAGATATAGCCGTAAATCTCCTCCATATCCCGAAGTGCCAGACTTGAAATCCTTACTTTGTACTTCTTCATGCGTGCTGCTTTCTAAACTGCGAAAAAGCAGCACTGGCATCCTGAACGCTCCCGGCCTCCGCATCCTCCAGCCCGGCCTGAATGGCACTGCGTAGTTGCTGGGCGGTCATTTTGTCTGCGTTTACACTGTCCGGCGCTTTTGGAAGCGCAATGGCAAAGGGAATGCTCCCGGTCAGGGCAATTTGGCGCAAAAACATATCCACAGCCGTTGCCATAGGCACCCCCAACTGCTTGAGCACGTCCTCCGCTTCCTGCTTTACAACAGGGTTTACACGGAGATTCATGGTTGTTGTCTTTTCCATAGCGTTCGCCTCCTTGCACTCATTGTAACGCATTTCACGTTACAAGTCAATCAGATCTGCAAAAAACTCTGCCGTGCTCATTTCAAAAAACTCAGCAGAGCATTTTATTTGGTTATCTCATTCCCACTCGCTCTTTCCGCTTCTATCTTAAACGGTTTTGCTTATGGGATTTTGCACAGATTCTTCAAGTTCTCCACATTATCCTAAAAATATGGGCTATCTGATTTTTTATTGCCATAGCGTTGCCACAGACAAGGCTTATCTTGCCGCTGCCGCATCGTTTTTGGACAGCAGATACACGCAGTATTGGTTCATACTGATGCCCTCCCGCTTGGCGTGTTCGGTCAGGGACTTGTGCAGGCTTTTGGGAATTCTCAGCTTGAACTGGCCGGAATAGCTTTCCAGATCATCCGGCTCCCGGATGGGGATACCGTCCTCCAGAGCAGCCTCTAACCAGGCCCTCTTGGCATCCTGGGCGTTGGCTACCGCAGATTCCACCGTTTCCCCACAGGTGATGCACCCCGGGAGGTCCGGGTAGGACACCACAAAGCCGCCCTCGGCACGATCTTCTACAATCTCCATGCGGTAAGGCAGGGTAAGATATTCATTCAGTGTTTTCATTGACACCCTCACTTTCCACAACTTGTTTGACCATTTCTACATAAGCCTTTTGGATTTGTTCGTACTTTGGCATGGTAATCGGCTGACATCTAGGCTTTCAAAACGTATAATGCCTGCTGCCGCCTCTGGGAGCGTTCATTACATACCCAAAGGACTCCAAAACTTTTCGCAGCTCCTCAAACCGGAGGCCTTTGCTCAGGGAACAGATTCTTTCCAGTAGCTTATCCCATTTTGACATTGCAATCCCTCCTGTCCCCTATATTATATGTGGTGCTATATATGGTGTCAAGTGCTTTTTAGAAAAAGCAATTCATATCATTCAATTTTTTTGAAATAAGCTTTGTATTTTCATATCAGTGTGTTATCATGTTCGCCAACCGGGAAGAAGGCTGATCCCTTGCATTAGGTTTCCCGGGAGGCTGGAACGGCATCCACACCTTCCCGGTGCGCATACCATCCCAGCCTCCCGGGAAATCGGTAGCCGAGGGGCGGTTAAGCCGCCCCCTGTAATAGATTTCTACCAGAGCTGTAATCAATTTTGCGTGTATCTGTGCCGTAATTAATTTTGCGCATAACTCTTGACACTACCGCAATTTACAATCTAGTTTTGCATATTTCTCATCATAATCCGAGCAGAAAAACACTTGATAATACCCCAAAGGCACTTTCTGATTCTGTGTCAAAAGGCTTCCGGCTACCATGCAGATCAAGGATACAATCCAAGCGGGAATAAAGGCGTTTACGCCACCCATGGCAACGCCCCACCAGGCTTTGGTGTAAGGGATAATACTGGACAGAAAATAGCAGACAATATACGTTCCATAACCACCAATCGTGGAGAGGATCATACCGGTTTTTGTGGCCTTTTTCCAATAAAATCCCAAGAGGATTGGCCAATACCAGCCGCCGCCAATGCTGCCGAGAGCAAAGTTAATCATGTACTGTGTAATGTCTGTAGGCTTCAGAGCAACCAGCACACCAATCACACCGACACCAATAATGACGCCATAATTGATTCTGCTCTGCGTTTTTTCAGGAACTTCCTTCATGAGGCAGTCGACGATAAAATCCTTTGCCAGAATAGCACCGGCAGAGATGCATATACCGGCAATGGAGGATTGAACAGCAGCGAACACACCAGAGAAGATAATGCCGCCCACCCAGGAAGGAAGCAGATTAGTGGCCACAAACATAGAGGTGTAGTCAGCAACAGCAATATTCGGATTGATTGCACGGACCAGTGGACCAATCATGCACATCAGGCCGTTGACAATAAAGAAAGTTAATGTGGCGATCAAAATCCCCAGCTTCAGCTTTTTGTGGTCGTTATATGTCATGGAAACAGACAAGGAATGAGGCATGACACCAACACCAACGCCGAAAAAGAGGGACAGGCCCAGGATATTCCAAAAGGAACCGGAGGACTGCGCTTGGAGAATTGTTGGGAAGGTAACGGCAAGGCTCTGCATAGCCTGGGTGACGCCTCCATACATTTGGGTGTTTTTAAATATCAAAACGCCAATGATAGAAAACGTGGCCGCTAGCATAACTACACCCTGAATAACTGCTACCTTTGCCAGAGATTTTACACCGCCTGAAACCGTGTAAACAACAGAGATAATAATCACCAGGAACAAACCGAGATAGTAGCTGTTGCTGCCAGTGACGGCCGCAAAGATTTTGGCACCGGCGGAAATTTGACCGCATCCAAAAAACACCAGGCCCAACGCGCCCGTGACTGCCAGCGCGCCCACAACACCCTTGGACTGAAAACGGAGGCGCAGCAGCTGCAAATAGGAAACTGCGCCGGTCCGTTCACGCAGAATAGCAATTTTCCGTCCAACAGCACCAAGACAGTAGGCGGAGGTCAGAAATCCGCTGTAATAAATCAGAGGGGAAGCAAATCCGACCGCGTAGCTGAGGCCGGGAGCCGCAACCATGGAACCGCCGGACATTGCGTTTGTCGCGGCAATCATGGCGATGGAAAATGCACCGATGTTGCCGCCTCCTGTAAGGAAGGACGCGAGGTTGTCGGAGCCACCCTTCCGGGCCTGTGCTTTTACATAGAATCCGAATCCGACGATGATAATTGAATACACCGAAAAGATTAGCAGCATGGTGACCGAAGTAGAGCGGGCAATGGTAAAGCCGCCAAGATCCTGTGCCATTATTTCTTCCCCTTTCTATTAGCTCTTGCTGTCAGCGGAAATTCGTCCCATTTACAGATATAAACGATGCCAATGATGGTCATGATGGTGTAGATAATTGTCGCACCGGAAAACCAGAGAGGAAAACCCAAAAAGTATGTCATCTGTGTGGGATCGCCCGTCCCGAAATAAAACATCCAGCAGGTGCCAATTATAGATGCGACAATGCCAAGAATGTGCAGAAACAAAGCGCTCTTTTTGCTTGCTTCAAAGCGCGGATCATAATCAGTGATGGCCGCAGTGTCATAATCACAGCGGTCCAAATCGTGATTGCTATTCACGTTCAATACGCTCCTCTCTAAAATTGTCTATGTGGAATCAGAATTTGCCCGTTTTCGCGTAACGATTCAACTCTTCGGCGTTTCTGCCGCTGATGCCGAGTACTTCAGCAGTTCTGCCGTTTTTGAACCAATCTGTGTCATGGGCGACACCGACCAGAGTGATCACAGCATCCATGATGGGCGTTTCAATGCCCAGCTGATCCGCGATAGAGGCCCAGCAGACCAGAGCGATTGGGATATCTTCCGTCAGATAGCGGTAGTTGATATCATTGGGGCCGGCAATCGAGGTGAGGTTGTGGCAACCGTGGCCCATAGCATACAGTGGCACCCAGGAATCGACCTTATCGACGCCAGCAAAATCCTCCAGAGCATGGATATCATAGCCGAGCGCCTTACCAATTTTCAGCCGCTCCTTGTTAAGGAGAACGTCAATTTTCAGACCGGAGGGTTGGAATCCGTGCTCGTACAAAAAGAAGTTGACATCTGGCTTTTCGATGTTGCTGAGGTTGACAAGGCAAGGGCCAGGGTGTACAGTAGGATTAATCAAGCTTAGACCGCACTCAAGAACATCGCTGTAGAGACCGGGGAAATCATAGACATCCTTGCGAATCTGATCGTAGTATTTCTCTGCGGCGGCGGCGGGGAAAAACGCGATAGGTGCTAGATGACGCTCAAACATACGAACCTTGCCCGGTTCTACCCGTCTGGTGCTGAAAGGCGGGATCGTAGATTCCACAAAGATGGGGCAAGTAGGGTCATCGCCCCATACGTTCTTGTAAATCAGAGAGGCCATACAGCCGTTGAAGGTAATCACGATCTGCTCAGCTGTGGTATGCCCCTTCAGGATTTTGGCAAATTCCTCATGACGATTGCCAGGGACACAGACGATGATATAGTCTGCACCCTTTACAGCCTCGTCAATGTTGGAAGTCACCACATCGATCTTTTCTTTTGCGTTAAATTCGCCGACGCATTCGATCTCATGAGAAATCGCGATGGTCTGGAATCTGGAGAACAGATAGTCAGGCGCAAACAGCCGGACTTCCTGACCCTTGGCTTTCATATCGACAGCAATTGTCTGGGCTACATTTCCAGTTCCTAATACAGCAATTGTTTTCATGGTGTACCCTCCTGTTGAATCCCGTAGTTACGTGTATTCGTTATAACGAATTTGCGTTCGCTATAGCGTATATACATAATGCATCATTTCAGCCACTCTGTCAATAACGCAATTTTACAAATTTTTCTTCAGGAATTTAGTGGTATTGCCACCTTGACATATCCTTAGATACGCTGTTAAAATAAAAAAATGTGCTTATCCGAAATGGATGGACTATATTATATCTGTCTGCAGCGGCATAACAGGAGGCGGAATTCATGGGCGAGCAATTGAAAATCGGCGAAAATTTGAAAAACATCCGGAAGAGCATGGGGCTCAGCCTTGATGCGGTTTCCTCCATGACTGGTGTTAGCAAAACCATGCTGAGCCAGATCGAACGATTTGAGTCTGTTCCGACACTGGCTACGGTTTCGAAAATCGCAAACGGATTAAAAATACGATTCGACAATCTTCTGACGAGTCCTCAATCTCTGTATTGCGATATCAAGTATATTGAGAACATCTCTCCGGTTGTTGACAACGACGGAAAAATCTTGTTTTACTGTATTTTTCCATTTACACCTGCAACAGGCTTTGAAATTTTCTATTGTGTTCTCAAGCCTGGATGCAATCATGTGTCGCAGACTCACAAGAACGGGCGGACAGAGTACGTGATGGTCGCTGATGGGGAAGTCGAGGTCGCTGTTGGTGACAATATTTACCAGCTAAAAAGAGGGGCTTCCATTGCGTTTGACGCAAGTGCGGAGCATAAATATATCAACAACGGCATAGAAGATGCAAATATGTATTTTGTACTTAGCTACAAATGATTTAGGGATCCTCTGAATATATCGCCCCATATTCTGCTTAATGGGAAAATTTCACAAATTTTATTTTGTCGTTCTCCTCAAATTCTGTGTGTTCTTCTTCGCCAGCTCGCTGGCAGCTTGCCGTCTCTTTTCACTGTAAGGTGCCGTCAAGCGGATGCCAAAACGGCCTTTTTGACGGCAAAGGCCTTGCAGCCGTTTCCGTCATCGTCCAGTTGACGGCATTCTACGGGATATTTGACGGCAAATTCCGACAGCCGCTTTTTGAAGCCTGTATTGTAAGTGCAGATTTCCACAAAGTCGTCTGCTTCTGTGAAATAAATGCTGGTTCGCTTTTGCTTCTTGGTAAGCCCTGTTTTCATAAGTACCTCCTGAATCTGCAAATCTTTTCCGGCTCTACACGGGATTTACCGTGCTTCGTCCCTGGTGCAGCCCATATCCCTGTTTTTACCGAAGAATCTCCCCAAATCGTACCGATCAATGATGGCGTTGTAGACCCGGAGCTTGTCCCGGAAATGGCACAAAATACCATCCCAGGAATTCAGCGACTATCTGGTAAAGCTTTTGCTGACCGGTTGAAAGATTAAAATATGCAAAAAAAGAGCTAACTGACAAATCAAATCAGTTAGCTCTTTTTTTGAATCATGGAAGAAGTGTTGCCAAAACGTTGTCATTCCAGGCATCAGAAATCAAAAAGCATTGATTTCCCTAGACGTTTTCATTTCCGGCAAATCATTCCCACTCGCCAAATGAAATCACTTTCTAAACATTTCTGTTTTGGCTATTTGATTTCATTTGATTTCAATTGATTCGCATTATCCTTATCCTGCATATTTTCAGAGTTTTTGCTATCAAAAAGCTATCAAGGGATGCTATCACTGTTGAAAAAGCGTGGTTTCCCATGTCCATATTATACCAAGTTACTATTGAGTGCGCAAGCATCTTTTGGGTTCCTAAGGAAATTTTAAAAGGTCATACAATATTCTTAGAAAAGTATGATGCATCTGTTGCATTCAAATCAGTTATATGTTATAATATCAACACGCAGAATTTTACTTTTGCGTGTTGAAAGTTGGTGACTAATTGAGAAAGTACGAGATTGCAAATCGGGTTTTTGATTCTGTCGGAGAAATTGTGTCAAAAGCAGATCTTGTTTCCGCCGGACTGAAGTCGCAAGACGTTTATGCCCTTGTTCAGCAAGGATATATTGAACGCATCAAACGGGGGTATTATAAAAAATCCGTTGGAGAAGTGCCAAAAGAGGAACAGCTTCTTTCCAAATTGATGATAACAGGGATTGTATGCGTTGAATCGGCGCTGTTTTACTACGGATATAGTGACTTTGCACCCCGTGAGTGGTCCATTAGCGTGCCCAGGTCCTATTCCAGAACAGTAAAATTGATGCAGGAAGAAGTGCCTGTAAAAGCCTATTATGTTCAAAAAAACCTTTACCATCTGGGCGAAACAACAGGTACTTTTAATGGCGTAGCACTCCCTGTATATGATCGTGAGCGTACCATCTGTGATTGCTTTAAATACCGAACAAAGCTGGATAATGAATTGTTCAACAAAGCGGTCAACAGCTATGTTGCTGACCCCAATAAAAGCCTTGCCAATCTGGCAAAGTATGCAAAGGAAATGGGCGTATATAAAAAATTGATGAGTGTTATGGAGGTGCTGCTGAATGGCTGATGTTGCTGCATCCGTATTGGCACGGCTTAAGAGCAAAGCGGCAAAAAGTGGCAGAAGCTATCAGCTTTGCTTACAGCTTTTCTGCCAGGAGGAGTTTTTGCGCCGACTGGAAAAATCTAAATATGCGGAAAACTTTGTTCTAAAAGGCGGCTTGTTCATATACTCCCTCACTGATTTCGATAGCCGTGTAACGGCAGATGTTGATTTCCTGCTCAGGAAGATTCCCAATACCCCAGAACAACTAAAAGCAGTACTGGAGGAAATCGTGTCCACCGAAACAGGCAATGACTTTACCATATTCGAAATCAAAAGTGTAGCCCCCATTGCGATCGCAAAGAAATACGCCGGAATCGGTGCTTCCATTGTAGCGAAAATTAAGAATACGAAAACACCTTTTGGAATCGACATCGGTGTGGGCGACATCATTGTTCCCCGGCAGGAAAAGCGAAGGATCCCAACACAGCTTGATGGTTTCGATGCACCTACAGTGAATACCTATTCATTGGAAACAACAATTGCCGAAAAAATCGATGCCATTCTCAGCCTGATGGAATTCTCCAGCCGAATGAAGGATTATTACGACATCTACTACCTTGCCAATAAATTTGATTTTGACGGCGCAACACTGACAGAAGCGCTGCAAAAAACCTTTGAAAACCGTGGGCATCCATTTACGCTGGAACAGTTTGAACAGGTAGTGCACTTCGATAGTGATGAGGCAATGCAGAAAAAATGGAGAGCATTCTGCCGGAAAATTGATACAAAAGCCGATGACTTTAGCGATGTTCTGAATACCATCGAGGGTTTTTTGACAGAACCGCTGTCTGCCGCTGTCGGCAAATATGCATTCACTCAAAAATGGTCCGCGAACATCTGTGCGTGGACCAATATGGAGGAACGGCGTGATGTGTAGGCCAATAAATGATGAAACCGATGTAGCTTCCCTCGTCAAAGATATTGTAGAAAGAGAGTGTCTCATCAACACATTCCAGTGCTTGGGATGTGTTGATCAAAATGATGCGATCCACAAGATCCAAGAATTAAGGGTATGTGACAAAGAAGTTGCAGAAGCGACCTCAGTACAACTTGCCGTTTCTTCCGTACCCTTTCGTATAGCAACAAACGAGCAAATTGTTGGTGAATTGATTATGCAGCGAAATATTTTGCAAGCAAAATTATTCAAATTACAGATGGAGGGCCAGAGATGAGTACCAATGTGTCAAAAGAGAAGCGGGAAGACCTGCTAGATAAAATCAGGCAAATTCGTTCCTTCATCGCTGCCGCTCCTCAGGATGAGAATACAGGTAATCTACTCTCCTATTTGTATGACCTTGAAAAAGATGTGAACGGGAAGAAATATGGGCTTGTGTTCGAGGAGCACCGGGAAGAAATCGACGAGGTGCTGGACAGCCACACGCCGGTGCTGACGGAAAATCCAGATTTGTTCATTGACCACGGCGGACAGATGAATTTTCTCATTGAGGGTGATAACCTTGCAGCCTTGAAATTGTTGGAAAAAACTCACAGGGGAAAGATTGATCTCATTTATATTGATCCTCCATACAACCGAGGGGTAGATGATTTTAAGTATGATGACGATTTTATTGTAAAATCGGACAGATATATTCATTCAAAGTGGCTTTCATTCATCAAGGAACGACTCGTGATTGCAAAAAGGTTATTATCCGCAACAGGGGCCATCTTTATCAGCATCGACGATAACGAACAAGCAAACTTGAAATTGCTCTGTGATTTTATATTTGGAGAAAGCAATTTCGCAGGGATGATTCCTTGGAGAAAACGAACTGCAAAAACCGATGTCCCTTTTGGAATCTCACAGGACTACGAATGGATATTAATCTATGCTAAAAGCGAGCAGTTCAACGCTTTCACAAAAAGGGAGAATCAAAGGAAATACTTTATTACCGATGATATACCAGGACGAGAGTGGAGAGCTCACGACTTAACTACACAGCGGACAGCAGCGGAACGTCCAAACAGTGCGTTTACATTGGTAAATCCCAAAAACGGGAAAGAATATCCCGTAAATCCAAATCGCGTTTGGGCTGTTACAAAAGATACTCTTCCTCAATATCTTGATGAGAACCGAATTGTCTTTCCAGGTGATTATGACTTTTTGAAAATATCAAAACCGCAAATGCGCTATTTCAGGGATGAAGATGAGGGCAAAGCTCTCAAAAAGACAGGAAGTGTAGCCGGAGTATCTGCAACAACCACTCAGCTTCCAGCCGATGTTGGTATGACCAAAGAAGGAACTGCGGATTTAGGAAAGCTATTTCCTGATAAAGCCTTCCCATATCCTAAGCCAGTCGAGCTAATTAAGTATTTGATACAAATCGGTACAGTCAATAAAGATAATGCTCTGATATTGGACTTCTTCGCTGGCAGTGGCACCACAGCGCAAGCATTGCTGCGGCTAAATGAGCAAAGCAACGCCAGCAGCCGTCGCTTCATTCTCTGTACAAATAATGAAAACAATATTTGTCGGGATGTGACCTATGAGCGCATCTGCCGTGTCATTGACAAGGAAAACTATGCTGCCAGTCTGAAATATTACAAGGTTGACTATATTCCTATTTCGGATCGTATGTACTACGAATACGCCGACGAGCTGCTTTTGCATATTCGTGAACTTGTTGAGCTGGAAAACGGCATCAGTTTCACAGGCAATTCCGAGATCGCCATTGTGTTGACCGATGCGGAGCTTGCCGATTTTATGGCAAATATCGGAGTTTATGGCAAGTGCCGCAAACTGTATATGGGACACGATCTGTTGCCTGATGAGGAGCAGGAACAGTCTCTTGTGGAGCACGGCATTGAAATCAATATTATTCCCGATTATTACTATCAGGACTTGCAGGAGGTGTAAACCGTGCAGCTGAAAAATTTTCAATTGTCGGCCGTAAAATCGCTTTTTGATGCGATGGACAAGCCTGCCCGTAATATCATCCTAAAAAGCCCTACGGGCAGCGGAAAGACGATAATTCTTACCTATTTTATGCATCAGTATGTACAGTCCTACCGCAATACCGTATTTGTGTGGCTCACCCCGGGCAAGGGCAATTTGGAGGAGCAGAGTAAGAAAAAGATGGATAGATATATTCACTCTGCTCAAACAAAACTGCTCTCCGATGTAATGACAGGCGGCTTTGAAGAAAACGACAACTGTTTTATCAACTGGGAAAAGTTGACGAAGAAAGGCAATAATGCGCTAAAAGAGAGCGAACGCACCAATTTCCTTGAACATATTGAGTACGCTTTGGGCGCCGGATTACATTTTATCGTTATTGTGGATGAAAGCCATCAGAACAACACAGTGAAAGCAGATGAAATCATCCAATACTTCCATGCGGATAAGATTATCCGCTGCTCTGCTACTCCGAAAGGTATTAAAAATGCGGAAATCATAGAAATTCCAGAAGCAGATGTTATTGCCGAGGGGCTCATCAAGAAAATGCTCATTATCAATGAGAATTTTCCGCAGCAGGTGGAAATGGAGAATGCAACCAACTATCTGCTAGAGCAGGCCTATGCCAAGCAGCGTGAAATTCGTGCAGAATTTCTTTCCGCCGGGAAGGACATTAACCCTTTGATCGTAGTACAGATTCCAAATAAATCGGAGAAATTGCAGGATGATGTGGAACGCTGGTTTGAAACGCAAGGCGTAACCTATGAGAATGGCCAGCTTGCAGTATGGCTCTCTGATATGCACGAAAACTTGGATGGCATTGAAGAAACCAATGCTCCTTCTGTTGCTGTTATCATCAAGCAAGCTGTTGCCACGGGCTGGGACTGCCCGAGAGCTGCTATCTTGGTAAAACTTCGTGACAATATGGATGAAACCTTCGAAATTCAGACCATCGGGCGTATTCGTCGTATGCCTGAGGCGCACCATTATGGCAAGGATTTGCTGGATAGCTGTTATCTCTATACTTTCGATGAAAAATTCACTGCCGGTGTCAAATTGAGCCTTGGCAAAGGGGCTTTGGAAGCAGTTACCTTGTTCCTCAAAAATGAGTATAAGAACATCACATTGACATCTGAGCAGAGAACGATGGTAACGGATCACCGCAATCCGAAGAAGGCCCTACTTTCCGTCGCAAAGTATTTTGAAGAAACATTCAAGACTGGCACGAATAAAGCAGAGAACCAGGCACGATTACAGGCGGCAGGATTTGAATTTAGTGCTGATATTTTGCGCCATACCTTTTCGGGTGAAACTGCAACCTTAGACTTTGCTTCGGCAGATATGAACACAATCGTCATTACCGAAAAGCTGAACACCCACGACCACGGACATATGTATCATCAGAAGGTGGGTAAGATTGGTATGGAGATCGGAATGGAATATAGCTATATGAACACGATCATTCGTAAACTGTTCGATCGTAATTTTACATATAGCCGCAAGATCCTCGCAATGGAGCCGAGAGAGGTTTATGCCTTTGTTATCAACAATGCCGATTTACTACGCCACACCGTGCGTGAAGCGATGGCAGCTGAACTTCAGCAGCTTACCCTCGATATCAGTCAGGTATCCAAGGTGCCGTTTCATATTCCACAATCCTGCCTCTTCACCTATGATGGTACGGCAAAGACACAGTTGGAAATGAAGAAAAATGTATATCAGGGTTACCTTTCTTCAGCGGAAGTCCGCTCCTCTTCGGAACGCAAATTCGAAAAATTCTGCGAAAAGTGCGACACCGTGAACTGGGTATATAAAAACGGTGACAAAGGTAATGAGTATTTATCTATTGTTTATGCGGATAATTCCGACAAGCAAAAGAATTTCTATCCTGACTATATAATTGGCGTAAACGACGAGGTTTGGATTGTGGAAACCAAGGGTGGGTTTGACCGTAGCGGCAACAGTCAAGATATTGACATTTTTACGCCGAAAAAGTTTGCTGTTCTGAAAGATTATTTGGACCGCTACAGATTAAAGGGCGGTATTGTCCGCTACGATGAGAAAATCGAAGAGCTGTGTATTTGTATGGACAACTATTCTGAGGATATTAACAGTGACAGTTGGGTCGTATTGAGCGATATTTTGAAATGAGGTGAAAGTCTTGAAGATAACTGACCATAAAGTGCTAATTGAGTTTTCTCCAGCAAAAGTTCAGTTTTTTAGAATAGATCCCGAAGATATCTCGGTCACTTTAAAAAGTATTTTGCGTGTGCTCATGGATCTCTCTTGGCTCAGTAAATTCGATCAAGACTTTGAACAAAAAGCGTTTGAATCTCGGGCAACTAAAACCATAGAAGATATAAAAGCGAAGTTCGATCAATGTGTCGATGACGGTATCACCAAAGATGCTGGCGAGTATGTAGTATCTGAATTGGCCAGAGAAACTATGATCTCTAAACTGGATTATTTGGACATTCCTCTTGCTGAACTTGTTGGGAAAAAGCGGTCAGGTAACCCTGGATTCGATTTCCATTCGCAGAATAAAACCACGGACACGGTTATATTTGGGGAAGCAAAGTACGTTACTGCTACAACAGCGTATTCATCAGCATTGCCACAAATTGTGGATTTTATCGGAGATGAAAAAGATGTTGAGGATCTTCCGGAATTAAAGCCTTTCTGCACAACATCAGCTTTACAAAGAGCAGCCAATGGCATCAAAGGATTTTCTGCGGCATTTTCGGCGAAAACTACCAGCACAGATAGAATAATTGCTAATATCAAAAAACGCTCTGACTTTCAAGCTCTACTTCAATATGAAGAACTCATTTTGGTGGCGGTGGACTTATGAATACTGTTTTGGAAAAGGGCAATATCATTGCAAAAATTCGAAGAGGCGAAGATTTGAATCAGATTATCGACTATGTCAAATCTGAAATCTATCAAAATGGGCCCCGTAGCTCGGTTGTTTTAGAAATAGCGTCATACTTCAAATTATTTCAGCCAGAGTATTTTAAAAAGTATGAGCAAGAGATCATTACCACGATGGGGCTGTTTTTCAAACACCCTCAAATTGAAAACCTTGCAGGATCAGTATTCGAAATGTATCATCAAGAACTCAAGGGTGAGTTCGGCAGTGATTATACGCCGATGCAGGCGGATATTCTTAAAAAGATAAGAGATTTGCAGTACTTCAGTTTTTCAGCGCCAACAAGTACAGGAAAATCTTTTGTGTTTCGACATCTTATTTCTGAATGTTCCAATGATGTGGTTGTTATTGTTCCATCAAGGGCTCTTATTAACGAATATTATGACCGATTGAACCGCCTCGTAGATAGAAAGAGTGTAAATGTTTTAACATTTGTTGACAGGATAAACACCAAACACGTTCACCGAAATATTTTTATATTGACACCTGAGCGTGCGAAAGAGCTGTTTAAAAACAAGGATTGGCTAAAAATTGATCTGATACTATTTGATGAAGCCCAACTCAGTGATGAGCATTCGGTCCGTGGCCTTTACTTTGATAGTATTGTGAGACGGGCACTTAAGTATTTTCCGAATTCGAAATTCGTTTTTGCCCATCCGTTTATTGAAAACCCTGAGGCACAATTGCAGAAAAATGATATTGAAATCATCAATACAACTGCAACATACAGCAATTATGAATTAAAAAATGTTGGACAAATATTTTATACCCACGACATCACAAGCCAAAAATTCTATCATTTTGGAAGTGATCCTACAACATTAGGAAAGCGCAAGTTAGAAGCAGACTTTGATCCCATTGAATTGGCGTTGAAAAAAGGCGGCAGCGTGCTGATCTATGTTCCAAAATCCCATATTTACAGCAAACAGATATATAGTCAATTTCAAAAGTATATTTCTATGTGCCAACCCATTGATAATCCAATTGCAACAAAAATGATAGATGAGCTAAAGGAGTACATAGGCGCTTCAACAACTGATAAGCTGTTTTATAACTCGGATATGCTTGAAAAACTGAGGTGCGGCATTGTAGTTCATCATGGCTCAATGCCCTTAACGGCTCGTTTGATATTAGAGCATTTTACGCAACAGGGTTTCTGCAAAATCTGTTTTGCGACTTCTACGCTGGAGCAAGGGATCAATATGCCATTCGATGTAGTCTATCTTGACCGCTTTGAAGAAAGCAAAACGCTTTCTGTAAAAAACCTGATAGGCAGAGCTGGCCGATCTACAACCAAGCCCATATTTGACTTTGGAAGTGTCATTTTGCGACCGAATGCAATGAGCAGATTCCGAAAAGTGTATCAAAAGAAGAACATTCTCTCTTCAAAATCTCGATTGGATATCACAGATGATAAAATAGATGAGAAATATGAGGAATACAAAGAAGCAATTAAAACCGGGGAATTCTCAGATGAGTATAACCTTACGAATAAAGATCTTGAGAAACTAAAGTCCGATAGCGTTACTACTGTTGTCCCCACGTTGCTGGATATGATGTTTACCGGTGCAGATTTTGTATTGCCTAATGCGGTGGCGAAAGAAGTATATGAGGACTTTCAATGCTTATATAAGCAGTATCTAGGACGAGAGCTAACTGCGGCAGAGAAATATGTTTTTGATTCAGCAATTAAAATAATGATTTGGAAAGTGCATGGCAAAACGTTTAGCAAAATCTGTCAAGAACGATATGCTTATGTTTCTAATGTTGCCCAGCGGCGATTTTTAACAAAAGCGGGTCAGCAAAATCGTGCGGACAATCTACCAGTTCGGTACATTGCGGGTTATAACGATATCCCGGATAAAGAATTACGTGCTTATCCTCTGTTTCCGGCTGGGACAAAGGGAAAGGACGTTGATTACGACCGTATCGTCTACGATACATATGATTTTCTTGATAAACTTGTAGGATTTAAATTGAGCGATTTGTTCTATGCGATTTTTCATCAGTACTATCTTGAATATCAAGACGATCGGGCTGAAAGATTAGCAAAGTATATCAAGTATGGAACAGAAGATTCAACCGAGATATGGATGCTTCGATATGGATTCTCGTTTGAAGAAATTGAGTGGCTTAAGCCTTGTGTTGAATGCGTTGATCAGGCAGAAATTCGTTTCAACGATAAAATAAAGAATCTAAATGAACTTCAGAAAAGCATTATAGACAAATACTTATTTTAGACTTCTATGTGTTAAGTCATCATTATGAGATGGCGGTCGTGTAAAACACCGCTGCCATCTCTCCCCCTACATGACATCTATACTTGCGACATCTATTGCTCCGCTGTGGATATCATTTATTTGCTCATCTCATATTATCTTCTTCCTTTAGTCAATATTTGTAAAGTACCTGTTTGGAAAGAGGCGGTCCCAAAGATGTATGGTTTTATTAAACTGCATCAACCAGGGGCGAGAGATCGGTAGTAGAATGGTTTTCTCCCTCAATAGGGTACTCCCCGCATTCAATTCGTCCATTAATCACACGGCAATATCCAGTACATTCTTCAGCTTCTCTGAGTAACGTTCTTCTTTTCCCTTTAGAATAAGGTATTTTTAGATTGAACTGCCAGAAATTGGCGTTGGCATCCATTATTCCTTTCTTTTTCACATACTCCCCTATTCGACCAATCCGTGATATTCCGTCACATTCCTCAAATACTCCTCCACATCCCCATGCAGAACCAGCTCCGCATACGCCGCCGGGTCATGGTCAATCAGCCAATCCAGTTCTGACCGCTGATACATATTCTCAGCAAACTCAGCTTCAATGGCAGGCGTATAAATGGAAATCACCCGCCCATCATTACACTAGACTTCTACACAAACTGCATCAATATTGAATTTGCAAAATAGGATTTTCATTTTGTCCCCCTCCTCAGATTCTTTGTATTTCTCTTTGCCAGTGCACTCGCCGACTGTTTTCGCTCCTCACTGTACGGTGGCGTCAGCCGGAAGCTGAAACGTCCCTTTCGGACTTCAAAGGTCTTACAGCCATTTCCATCATCGTCCAGTTGGCGGCACTCTGTGGGATACTTCTCTGCAAAGGCCGCCAGGCGGTTTTTAAGTTCTGTGTTGTAGGTGCAGATTTCCACGAATTCGTCTGCTTCTGTGAAATAAATGCTGGTTCTCTTTTGTTTCTTGGTAAGTCCTGTTTTCATAAGTACCCTCCTATTGTTGAATAATTTCCCCGGCTCTGCACCCGGGAAAGTTTGGCATTTTTCTGGTGGGAAGCGCCTGAATGAAGCGCTGTTCTATTCAGGCGCTCCCATTGCATGATTTATGACTTTTCCGGGCCTACACGGGATTTACCGTGCTTCGTCCCTGGAGCGGCCCATTTCCCGGTTTTTTCCGAAAAACCGCCCCAAATCATGCCGGTCAATGATGAGATTATAGACCCGGAGTTTATCCCGGAGATCAAAATTTTCCTTTTCGATTTTATGGAGCTTCATTTGAAATTTTGGAGAGCGGTAGTAAGATAGTTCTTCTCGTAGAGAAGCGATCTCCGCCTTCAGCTCGTTAATCAGGCCCTTGGCAGCATCCAGTGCTTTTTGAAGAACGCCCTCCCGCTTCTCCTGGGCAATGTACTTTTTCGCTGTTGCCTTCAGAGCTTCGTACTCCTTGCGTTCCAGAATCACCTTTGTAGAGGACAGGGGAACGGGTGTGGCTTCGATTGCATCTACTTTCTGAATGGCCACTTCCTGCTTCTGATAGCGCTCGATTTTCTTCCCCAGAACCGCAGCCTCCTGGGCTTTCTGGGCGGTCTGCTCCGTCAGCCCCTCCAGGCGTTCCTGTTCCCGTTCCACCTTGAACTGGGTTACAGTCAGATGTTCTTCAGAGCTGCCGCGTTCACCACGCTCTAAGTCTGTATATCCGGCACTGCGCATGGCATTGAAAAAATCGTCCTGTAGGACGGAATAGGACTTTTTCAGAACAGGCTTACCGGACTTGGTGAGCAGTGTCTGTCCATCCTCTCCGATTGCCGGCTGGGAAGCCCACTTCTTACTCATGCTGACCTGGTGAATCCGTTCTTTGACTGTTCCCACCAGGGCCGGGTCCTTGCAGCGCTTTGTCCAGCGGACTTCTTTCTCCACTACCGGAATGTAGACCACATGGAGATGATAGTGGTAGACATCCTCTCCCAGCTTTTCGGACATGGCTCGGTTCCGTTCATCGGCGTGCATCACCGCCGAGAGGATATACTGCTCACCGCCTACAATGTCCACAGCGGCCTTGTAGGCATCTGCGTAGAACTGCTTGGCAAAATCATAGCCGCCGTGGTTGTAGAAATAGGCAGAGTTCACATCGAACACCAGCTCTCCGAACTTCTCCGCATCCGCTTTCAGGCCACGGGTAGAGATGGTGCCGGATTCTACCATCTGGTCAAACATTTCCACGTAGTCCCCTGTAGGGGATTTGAAGTGGACATTCATTTTCGTTCGCTCCGGGACTATATCTTGATTTACATAACTTTCTTTCTGTCGCTCATTGTGAGCCTGTGCGTTGCCCACTTTGGCAGCTGTCATCTTTGCGTTTCTTGCGCTGGTACGGTCAATACCGTCGCCTCTTGCCATAGGCAAAATACCTCCTGAATTTAGATTTTTGAAAACGTAGGTTGCGGGGGAACACTTCTGCGGAAGTGTAATAACCCACTATGACACTTTCATCCTGCGGCTGCAAAGTGCCGTGGGCTCTCCGAGGGGGATGCGGCTCCTGCGGGAGCCTTGGCCGCAGCGATGATACACCGTATCATCGACTGCGGTATGGGTGCCATCGTCTCCGCACATCTTGTACTGCACCGCTGTCGCTCACAGCCAGGGAGTGGCTTGCTCCATGGCTGACCATCTCCCGGTCTGCGGACCGTCCGATGGGGACGGGGGATGCGGGGGGAATGTGACGGTTGTGACGATTGTGACGATTGTGACGATTGTGACGGTATTTTTGATACCGGCCCCACTGTCATTTTAATCGTCACAACCGTCACCAATCGTCACACCTCTTGCTTTCGCAGCCGGATAGCACTTCCGTTTCTGGTGCGCTTCACAGTGTATTCTACACCGTATTCGCTCAGCAGCTCCCTGGCTTTTACATTTAGCTGCCGTGTCAGAATATTGGGCTGCATTTCCTCTTGAAGCAGCACCGCCAGCTCCGTGGCACTGCCGTTCCACTCCGGGGCGGTAGCCGTCAGAATTCCTGCAACCCTTTTGAGAAACGGGTCAGGCGGTTTTTTCCAAAGTTCTGTCTCTGCGTGATCCAACTCCCAGGAAAGCTTCTCCACATTTCGGGTCAGATGCAGCCGCTGATCTGGCTGATCTCGACCCACAATGTCCAATGTGGCATTCTGATCTGTACGCTTTTCCTTTTGGAGCAGGAACGCACCATCCGCACACCCAAGTAATCCTGTTGTACCGGAGATCATCTCAAACTTATCTCCTGCCTGCTGCTTCCTGGTGTGGTGCACCAGCAGAAGGCAAATTCTGTTTCTGTCCGCAAACTGCTTCATCTTCCCCACAATCTCATAGTCATTGGCGTAACTGTAAGCATCCGTACTGACCTCCCGAATCTTCTGTAAGGTGTCAATGATAATCAGGCGGGTATCGGGATGCTCCCGGATGAATTTTTCCAACTGTTCGTCCAGTCCCGCCCCCAGCTGCTTAGCACAGATCGCAAAGTGGAGTTTATCCGTTCCCTCCACACCAAACATTCGGGACATTCGTTCCTGCAACCGCTGGTAATCATCTTCCAGAGCCAGATACAAAACCGTTCCCTGGTGGACTTCATATTCCCAAAGCTTTTGTCCCGTACTGACATGGTAGGCCAGCTGTGCCATGAAGAAGGATTTTCCCACTTTTGGCGCACCAGCAAACAGATATGTCCCCGCATAGAGCAGGCCGTCAATAACCGCCTGCTTGCCCTCATAAACCGTCTCGTACAGCTCATTCATAGAAACCGTATGCAGATAGGCCGGGTCCTGCATTTTCTGTATCTGAAGGAAAAATTTTTCTTGGGAAATGTCCTCCAGGTCATTGATTTCTGGTTTTTCACCTGTTATAATCTGAGTAGTTTGTAAATGGATGGACTGCCCTGCATCTGCGCCAACAGATGCGCCAAGGGCGGTCTTTTCTTTTGTATCAAGCTCCATAGGCATTATCCTCCCTCATTCCGTCCATAATGTTGGCAATTAACTGAATGGTTTCCAACATATCCCCGTCTGGTGCGGTCCCAGCTTCCATGTGACGAAGCTCTGCAAGAACTGCGGCCAGTTGGTCACGGAGTGCTTTATACACTCTTGGATTTCCTTGCACCACAACGTCCTGATTCAGCAGCTTGCGGATAATATAGTCCTGCTTGGTCAGCCCAGAGAGCTTCGCAGCAATTTCCAGCTGTGTGTCCTCCTCCGGGGACATTCGGAATGCCACCACCTTGCTTCTCCAACGATTGTGTCTGTCTAAATTCTTTGCGGACATAAATCATGCGCCCCTTTCCATGTTGAGCTTGTCTGCCATATCTTTTTGCACAGTCGGGAATAAGTGCGCATACCGATAGGTGATTTCTACACTCTCATGTCCTACTCGATTTCCGATTGCCACCGCCGAGTATCCCATGTTGATCAGGAGGGAAACATGGCTGTGGCGCAAATCGTGAATCCGAATAACCTTTACCCCGGATTCCTTACAACCGTATTCCATACCTCTTTTCAGCGTGTGCTTGGTCAAAGGAAAGATCCGACTGTCGGGAGCCGCACCATACAACTGTTTCAGATAGTCCTGAATTTCATCACATAGAAAATCCGGCATTTGAATTACACGATTGCTTTTCTTGGTTTTCGGCGTAGTTATCACATCCTTGCCCTGTAGACGCTGGTAGGATTTGTTGATTCGCAGTGTCTTTTTCTCAAAATCGAAATCCAATGGGGTCAGAGCCAGCAACTCTCCCTCCCGAATCCCGCACCAGTACAGGATTTCAAAGGCATAGTACAGCATGGGTTTGTCCATCATCACATCAATGAACTTCATATACTCATCCTTCGTCCAGAAAAGCATTTCTTTTGGATTTTCATCTCCCATGTTTCCTGCCTGGGCTGCTGGGTTGATTTGAAGGCCGTAGTATTTGATTGCATGGTTGAACAGGCAGCTGAGTTGGGTGTGAATATTTTCCAGATAATCCGCTGAATACGGCTCACCATTGGATTTTTTCAGTTCTCGGATTTCATTCTGCCAGTCGATTACATCCCGTGCGGTGATTTCCGCCAGCTTGCGTTTCTTGAAATAAGGCAGAATCTTCGTCCGAATAATGTGTTCCTTGCTGAGCCAGGTGTTGAGCTTCAACTTGGGCTTCATATTCTTTTCATACAGTTCCACAAAGCTCTCAAATGTCATGTCTACATCTGCCTGTTTCTTCATCAGGAACTCCCGTTCCCAATTTTGGGCTTCCTTTTTTGTGGAGAAGCCCCGCTTCAATTTCTGTTGGCGCTGGCCCTTCCAGTCCGTAAACCGGAACTGAACATACCAGCTACCATTCTTTTTGTCCCGAAAGACTGCCATAGATTACTTGTCTCCTTTCTGTTCTCTGGTTCCATAGAATTTTTCGTGGAAGAACTTACGATCAATCCGGCCCGCAATGGTGATGCAACCAGCCTCTTTCAGTTCTTCGTTCATGCTACGAATGAGCTTGTAGGCATAGGGAATAGATACCCCAAGCTCCTCCGCAACTTCCTCAACGCGCATAAAGATTTCTCCTGCCATAGGCAAATTTTTCCTTTCTATTTTAGATTTGGTAGTGGATGTTTCCTCGGAAGCACAGACTACCCCCATGCTTCTTCGTAAGACTTTTGGGCCCCTCCAAACCGTCGGAAGTGACTCCGGCGCTCATTTCTCAATCTCCGATTGACTTACGAAGCCTCTCACCCTATTGCCTGCGACGGTTGCCAACACGCCCGGACTGTAGCTGGTGGGGAGTATCCCCTCTCTGCTGTCATCGCCGAACCGGGAACCGCCCGGTTTTCTGAGGCTGGTGCGTCTTTGGGATGGCACATCCCTCAAGTGGCTCGGACCGGAATCCATCGCAGAGAGTTCGTTATTTGGAGGGTTGTTCAATTGTCAAGGTACACTAACGTCGGACTTGGGGTTGGCTGCCCCCTCACCGCCGCGAATCCTAAGCGTTTCCGTTTAGGATAGTATTACTATACTACACATTTTTGTTTAAGTCAAGTGCTAGCAACGAAAAACTTAATCAGTAATGTTTAAGTTTTTCTTGACTATTCTAAACATATCTGTTATACTTAAAATGCAATACAACACAGGAGATGGCTGTTATGGCAATTGGTGAACGAATCCACTTTTTTCGCACACTACGGGGCATGACCCAGAAATATCTCGGAATGGCTATCGGCTTTCCGGAGCGCTCCGCTGATGTACGTCTTGCCCAATACGAAAACGGAACCCGGTCTCCCAAAGCAGATATAACTGCTGCTTTGGCGAACGCCCTGGACGTATCCCCCAACGCGTTGAACGTGCCGGACATTGATTCTGAAATTGGTCTGATGCACACGCTCTTTGCCCTGGAGGACTGCTATGGTCTGGAAGTCTGCGAAAGCGAAGGGAAAGTACATCTAAGGGTCAATCCTGTAAAGGGCGGCAGTGACGGTATAGAACTTCAAGAAATGCTGGATGCCTGGAATACCGAAATGACGAAGCTGAAAAACAAAGAAATCACCCAGGAAGAATATGACCGCTGGCGCTACCACTACCCAAAATACGACACCTCCGGGAAATTCAAAAAGGTTGGTCCCTCTCAGGAACTCAGTGATTACCTGGTTTCTAAATTCAAGGACATTCTGTAAGACAAACAAAAAATGCTCTGCTGAGTTCGCTTCAAAAACTCAGCAGAGCATTTTGCTCGTTATAGGATTGGGAAGCAACCTGCAAACCAGTTGTCCCTTTTGAAAGGAATGAACAATTGGTGCGGAAGAGCTGCTATCATTTTGCTATCAAATCAGATGTAGGATTTCCAAATGTTGTGATTTCTCTAGGCTATTTTTTCTTGGAGTATCACAAATTTTTCATTCCCACTCCACCGTCGCAGGCGGCTTGCTTGTCACATCGTACACGACCCGGTTGATGTGCTTGACCTCATTGGTAATGCGGTTGGAGACGGTGGCCAGGATGTCGTAGGGGATGCGGGCCCAGTCGGCGGTCATGAAGTCGTCGGTGGTGACGGCGCGGATGGCCAGGAGGTGGTCGTAGGTTCTGTGGTCGCCCATGACACCCACGGTGCTGACACCGGGCAGGACGCAGAAGAACTGGGCCATCTGGCTTTCGTAGCCGTTTTTGGCCATTTCATCCCGGAGTACCCAGTCGGCTTCCTGGAGGATTTTGACCTTCTCGGCAGTGATTTCACCGATGATACGCACGCCCAGACCGGGACCGGGGAAGGGCTGCCGCCAGACCAGCTCATGGGGAATGCCCAGCTGCTCGCCTACCCGGCGGACCTCATCCTTGAAGAGGCTGCTCAGGGGCTCGATGATGTCCAGGAACTTCACATCGTCCGGCATTTTGACCTTGTTGTGGTGGGTTTTGATCTTATCGGCGTTGCCCTTGCCGGACTCAATGCAGTCGGGGTAGATGGTACCCTGGGCAAAGAAGGCGTCCTCACCGCCCTGGCGGCGGACCTCGTCCCAGAACACCTTATAGAACTCGGTGCCGATGATTTTCCGCTTCTGCTCCGGGTCGGTAACGCCCTTGAGGCAGGACAGGAAGTGCTCCTGGCA
>JABLTL010149209.1_pt1 | contig 23161 bp, 22 predicted proteins | sample 7160151 | NCBI WGS metagenome assembly JABLTL01 (sample SAMN14651223, study PRJNA627086) | human gut metagenome | isolation source: feces | host: Homo sapiens
ACATCTTCGGCTAACGAACTTGAACTATTACTTATTAAGGGAGGAGTTGATAAAAATATGACAAGAGATTTTATTGAGTTTATTAAAGAAAAAAATAATGACACCAGTTATTTAAATGATTTAGTTACAGTACATCCAATTGAAGAAAAAATTGATGAAGCATTCTCTGATGGACATGCTATGGGAATAGATGAGGGTAAAAAAATAGGTCTTGAACAAGGCCGTGAAGAAGGGCGTAATGAAAGTATCCAAAACACTATTAATAAACTTATTAGCAAAGGTTTAAGTGATAATGAAATAAGTAACTTACTTGATATAAATCATAAACAACTTACTAAATTTAAAAGAGTCGCATAAGAGTTGGACAGGCTACAAATAATAGCCTGTTTTTTTATTTCTACCACCAATAGGGCAAAATTATTAAAATAAATATTGATAAATACATTTAAATGATGTATACTAATAATGAAATGAGCAAAGAACATCTATAAGGTGTAGTTTTTGCTACATCTAGTATAAGAAAACTTGAACTGTTGCTTGTTAAGGAAGGAGTTAATAAAAATATGACAAGAGATTTTATTGAGTTTATTAAAAAGGAAAATAACGATACCAGTTATTTAAATGATTTAGTTACGGTACATCCAATTGAAGAAAAAATGGATGAAGATTACTTCGATATATATAATGTAGATGATGACGAAATAATTGACTATGATTGGGAGGATGAGATTGACATTTCCAGAAAAATCCAGCAAAGTTGGATAAAAGGTTGGAAAGAAGGTTGGATAGAAGGTTGGGAAAGTAGTTGGATAAAAGCTTGGGAAAAAGGATGGATAGAAGGATTGAAACAAGGTCAAGAACGAAATACCTTACAAGAAAGAAAAAAATTAATTACTAAACTTATAAACAAAGGTTTTAGTGATAAATATATCAAGGATTTGCTTAATATTAGTTCTAAGGAGTTTACTAAACTTAAATAAATAATATAAAAGTTGGACAGGCTACAAATAATAGCCTGTCCTTTTCCCCTCTACTACTCCCCCGCATTCACAATCAAATGCACAAAATCTTCCCTCTTGCATCCATTAACAAAATCCCTAACCAAACACCTCTTCTTACCCTCTATCTTCATATCCAAAATAACAATTGTCCCATCACTAGCATTAATAAACAAACCATCCCTATTAATATCCACTATTTCTCCATTCTCCCCATTCATCCTATTAGTAACCCTACTAGCATAAACCTTAATTCTCTTACCATTAAGAGTAAAATAAGCCCCAGGCACTGTACTAAGCCCCCTAATCCTATTATAAACATCCCTACTACTCCAGTTAAAATCAAGCCTCTCTTCTTCCCTTTTAACATTGTACCCAAAACTAACCAAACTCTCATCCTGTACTCTCCTCTCATTCGTACCATCTATAATACTAGGAAGAGTATCAAGAAGTAAATCCCTACCCAAAAAACTCATCTTTTCATACACATCATCCAAAATATCCCCATCCCCAATAACCATACTCCTCTGACTAATAATATCCCCTGCATCCATCTTCTCACTCATATACATAATGGAAATACCCGTCTCTTTTTCCCCATTCATAATAGCCCAGTGAATAGGAGCACCGCCCCTATACTTAGGAAGTAAAGACCCGTGGACATTAATACAACCTAGTCTCGGATAATCCAAAATAACCTTAGGAATAATCTGCCCATAAGCACACGTAATAACAATATCTGGCTTATACTTAAGTACTTCCTCATACTCATCCCTTATACGGTGTGGAGTAAAAACATCAATACCCTTACTCTTCGCATAACTCTTAACAGCCGTCTCTACCAAATTCCCCTTCCTATCCCTCTCTTTATCCTCTTGACTAACACAAAGAACCACATTATATCCATTATTAACTAGCCCCTCTAATACATTCCTAGCAAAACTAGGCGTCCCCATAAATACTATCCTTATATCCTTATCCATATTATCACCTCATTTATCCCATTATACACTATATTACCATTATTTGTAAAGTACCCTACGGGGGTAAGAAAAAAGAATCCCATAAAGATTCTTTATAACACTCCTAATGCTATATGCACAGAGATTTAATAAAGTATGTACCATATAAGTTATTCAGTAAGACTTATATGCTTGTCCTTAAGCTTTAAAGTATTACCCCTAAACATAATATAATCAAGTATTAGTTCACTTTCCCCAAATACATAGTACTGCCCCTTTCTAAGTATAAGCACTACCTTATCTATATTAATACTACTTATAAAGTTATATCTATTAATTAATCCCCTAGTTCTCATATATACAAATAATCCCCTCTATCAACAGCCTGCGGGCTAGGCAGACTAAAACCTGCCATTTTTTCGGCTCTTCCACATTTTATCACCTTGTACTAATTATGCGGTTGACCTTTTTATTAGCCCTATTAACGTGGCCTACAAGAGTAAACCCTTGCATTAGGACACTTTTTAGCCCTCAATATATTCTGCCTTAGACAAGATATAAGGGGCATCCAAGGTCCCGTTTCCCTCCGTTATACTTACACTAGAGCTTAGATAAAAGACTGGGGCCACCAAACCCGTATCACTCGCACTTCCGTGGCCGGTCACGGAACCTGACTTGTCGGCAGCCCAAGCATCATTGGAATAGTTCGAATAAGGCGACATTAGCCACTGCCATTTACTTGAATTTACTAGCCAATCCTTAGGTTGACAACTATTATAATCACTAAAATTAGTGCTCTCTCCACAAGATTTTCCTGCTGCATATCCATAATCACTAGGATACATTAACCCTACATAGCCATCCCAATATAGCGGGCTATTCGTATCATACCTATTTGTTCCTCTTTCATATCCATACATGGCCTGTGTTGTTACGCCATTTGAATCATGTCCCCCTAAGTAATATCTACTAGTATTAACCATACTTTTACTTTTCGCTGTTAAACCATAATTAGAATAAGTATTAGTACCATTCCACCATTCCCCACTATTTAAGAGTTTCATTAAACTAGCTCCACTTGTTAAACTATTACTATAATTCCCATTAGTAATAGTAGCCCATATATTTACATTACTACTATCCCAAGCATAATTCGTAATACTTCCATTTGTAAGAGGCGTTGCCTTAATTACCTTAACTAAATTTTTTCCTGCATTTTCTTCATATATACTTCCTATTATTCTATATAAACCTCTATCTGGACAAGTACTCTGTCCTTCCATATCTAAACATATATAGTTATTAGGATTAGGTCCATAATATCTATAATCAATTACTGTGGGGATTTCACTTCCTGTAGCACTACTACCAGCAGGTATTGCATTATGTGTTACCTTATATACTCCGCTACCTTCATTTCCATCACTGCCCTTATCTAAATCACTTATAACTGTAGTTGCATTACCAATCCTGTCAAGCATTGAACCAGTACCATCTACTACAAAACTAAAGTCAAAACTCTTATTCATCATACTACTAGGGTTATCACCACTAGCACCATCTATATAGATATATAAAGTATAAGTAGATAGAGATGTAGTTAAACTACCATCACTAGTAGATAAAGTAAGTAAACTAATAGTATCTCCGGCTTTTGATGTGGCAAAATTACCACTCTTAACACTAGTACCACTAGCATTAACTAAGTTATACTTAAAACTGCTATGGTTTAAACCACTATCAATACTATTAACCTTTAACTTAAAGTCTACTGATACATCATTAACAGGCTTAGACTTTAAGTTAATCTTAATATCTTTCTTAACTACATTCTTACCACCATTAATATAACTAGAAACAGGCATAAGGTTAGCACCAGTTATATCAGTACCATCAGATAACTCTACTACTGCTCCCTCTACGGTAAAACTAATATCCGTATTAGTAGTACTATTCCATATAAAGTAACCAAATGCTACTCCAATACTAGTTATTATAATTGCAATTAATACTGATACTATAGCTATTTTCTTATTAATTTTCTTTTCTTCCATATTATCAATTTCCTTTCTCTATTATAAAATAATTATAACATTAAAAAAAAATTAATACAAGCATTAATTTTTTTTTAATGTTATAATTCATAGAAAAAAGAACTCCTAAAAGATTCTATTTCTTAAATATATATTTACTAGGTGAGCCTTGTTTTATAAATTCATTTTCAAGTAATATAGCAATTAACTCCGAAGCCCTAGATTTCTTAACACCTAATAATTGAACAATGTTTTCTCTACTAAATTCATATTTATAAGTATATCTATCAAATAACTTTTGTATTTGTTCATAAGTACTCTTTCTAAATGTATCAGGTAAATACTTATGTAATTTTATAAGAAAATAATCCTCATCACTAACAATATTATTATTATCATTATTTATATTACTACTAACATTTTCTTTACTACTATTAATATAACCCTTATTAGGAAATGTAACCGTAAAACTAGAATTGTTAGAACTAAATATAGGTTTAATATCACAGTCATCATAAGAAGATAAAATTCTAACAAGACCACTACCTCTTCGTTCCATATAATTAAGCCTATTAAAAATGTCTGAAATAATCCTATTTCTACGCATTGAAGATATTTTCCTTATATCAAGATTTTGTACAAAACTACCATCCATCATTCCCCCAGGAGAAGTAATTTCTAATCTATCATCAAACATATCTATATGTATTTCTGACCCAACTATTTGATAATCTCTATGAATAATAGCATTAACAATAGCTTCACGTACAGCCCTTAAAGGATAATCCTCTTTTTCTACACGTTTAAGTCCTTGTATTTCCCAACTAAGACGAGAATTATTCTTAACAAAAGTTTCCGCATTTGTAAGTAAAGAAATAATACTACCAGTATATTCTTTATCATCTAAGGCATCTCCTAAGGTTGAACCCTTAACTAACCCTTTCCACCTTGTACAAAATATCCTTGATTGAACTAATAAACCTTGATCTGAAAGTAATAAACCTGCATTAGTAACTTTATTGTCAGGCGTCATTAACTCTAAGGATATATAATCTTTATCACAATTAACTTCCTTTCCAGTTTCTTTTTTTAAACTTGCACTAAGTAATGTAAAACTAACATCTGATATATTATATTTACTAGGAAGTTCATCAAAAGTATTATTTTGACCTTTCAATATTAAATTATCTAAAATATGTTTAGGAGCAGGGATAGTTTCATTACCAGCTCTGATAAAAGCTTCTTTCCGCCCATCTCCTTCATAGTAATATGGCGTTTTAGGTCCATCACCTACATTTACTTCTAAGAAATCTTTATTATCTTCCTTAAAAGAATTTAATTCATATCTTGGTAAAGGAACTATCTTTGCGTTAATTAATTCTGATATTTTTTCAGAAGTAAAATTAACATCTTCAAGACCAACAGGCATCCTATCTTTATCACGAACACCAAAAAGTAAAATACCACCACTACAATTAGCAAAAGCAGAAACCGACTTCAACCAGCTTTTAGGTTTATTAACTTCTAGCTTTTCTTTAAAATCAATATTAGAATTTTCTACACTATTATAATCACTTAATTTCATATATTTCATTCCTCCTTACACTTATCATTATACTATATTTATAATAAATTTTATAGTCTTTATTTTCAAAATTGTCCGGTTATAACCGGACTTTTTTATCCTAAACCGGACTTTTTTGGCAAAATAATAGAAAATTGTCCGGTTTAAAGTGAAGTTTTGGTTCAAAAACCGGACTTTTTTATCTTAAACCGGACACTAATATTACTATCCATTAATACCAATAACACTATCAATAGGGATACTTATACATACTCCCTTAGCCTCTGTTTTAATACCACACTTAACACTAATATAGTGCATAATATTATTCTTTTTGTACTCAGGAGTAACAATTAAAACAATATCCTTTTCCGGTTCTATCTTTAACTTAAGAAAGTTCGCATTACCAGTTCCTAAACTCCTACCACTAATAACTGTGCCACCACTAGCTCCCCCTTTCTTAGCTGCACTCGTTACCATATCACTATACCCCTCCAATACTGAAGTAATAACCAAATGATACCTATCATTAACTTCCATATCAATCTCCTCCTTATAACTACTAAGTAAATCCCTAACAAAACCATTACTACTAGATAAAGGGATACTAAAACAAATACCATTACCAATCTTCTTTAAAGAAAGCAAGTAAGAAATATCCTCAAATACCCTAATCTCTACACTCTTCGTAATTAAAGAAGCATATATCCTCTTCTCTCTTCCCTCTATCCCATAATAATCAAGTAAACTATTACTAGCCGTTCCTCGACCATTACAAACAAAACTAAATACCAAATTATGTTCTAAAAATATCTCCCTAACAGCATCATCCATATCACTATTAGTAATTAAACATAACAAATTAATCATAAATACTTCCTCCAATTATAATCCCTAATACTATCATCATAACTATCATAAGTACCAAGAATCTTACTCTTAAACCTATAAACAAGACCAAATATCTGAATAACAACAATAGGAAGTAATGTAACAAGAGCAACTAAACCAAACGAATCAGTCATAATATTACCCCCTAAACTATACGTAATACCAATAGCCATAGGCAAAAGAAACGATACCGTAAGCGGTCCACTAACAGCACCACCCGCATCAAAACTAATACCCGTAAAAAGCCTATTAACAAAGAAAGATAAAATTATACAAATAATATAACCAATAACAATTATAGGAGCTATACTAAATCCCGTAATGGCCCTATAAAAACTAATACCAACGGCAATACCAACCGCTAAACTAAGACACTTTCTAACCGACTTTCTCTTAATACTACCCGATGTAATATTATCAATCTGTTCATTAAGCAAATTAACTGCCGGCTCAGCACTAACAATAAGATACCCAAGTATGGTCCCTATGGGAATAGATAAGTAAGCAAGACCCCTCATACTTAGACTCTCTCCAAGAAGATATCCCATTGAAATAAACCCAACACTAGTTCCCACTAAGAAAATACTAAACCCTAGTAGTACTAATACAAACCCAACAACAATTCTCTTAATATCCCTCTTACTAAAACACTTTGCAATAAAACCATATACCAAAAATAATACAATAAAAGGAAATAAAGTAATAAACACTTCCCCAAAAGAAGAAATAAAACTATTAAAATATAAACCATAAACACTATTACTAGTAGTAAGACTACCAATATCATAAAAACTATCCGTATTATAAAATAAACCAAGTATCAAAACAATAATAACCGGACCAATAGAACAAAGAGCAAGGGAACCAAACCCATCCTTTTTAGCATCCTTATCCGTCCTAAGACTACTAAGACCCAGTCCCAAAGCCACTATAAAAGGAACACTAATAGGTCCAGTCGTTGCTCCCCCTGCATCAAAACCAATAGCATAAAAACTACTAGGAACAAATAACATAAGAAGAAAAATAATACCATAACTAATCAAAATTAAAGTATTAAAATTAAGCCTATAAATACTTTTAAGCATACCAAGTACTAAAAAAATACCCACACTAATACTAACACAAATAACAAGAACACTTTTCGGAATACTAGGAAGTTCTCCCGCCAAAACCAAAAGATCAGGCTCCGATAAAGTAAGAACAAACCCAATAAGAAAAATAGTAATAACAATAATAACAATATTACCCCTTTTTCCTAAACTAGTACCAAGCCTTTTTCCAAATAACTCAATACCTACCTTAGCACCCAAACTAAATAAACTCTTACCAATAATAAGAAGAAATCCCCCCAGTAAAAAAGAATAAATCTTTAAAATAGGAATATGTAAGAAAATAGCTAATACCATCACAAGAAAGACAATAGGAATAATCTCCATATAACTTTCCTTAGCTATTGATAAGCCCCTTTTTAGTAAATTCATAACTACTCCTTCCTAGATTCCCCTGTAGCATAATCAATAGAAATACCATCCTGAACATTATAAACAAAAACATTAAACATAAGACCCTTACCATTATCATCTAAAGAATACGCCTCCATAAGTACACCCTTACTAAGTAAATTATCTCCCTCAAAGTAAGGAGTTACCCTATATAAAACACGTCCTTCACTATCCTTAACATAGTTGGCAACCCTATTCTCAAACATAAGCATAACATCACTATTCATTTGTCTAGTACAAGTAATTAAATTATTAGGATTAGCATTTTCTCCCGTTAATTGATATCCAATTAAATGACACCTATTATATAAATACTTTCCATTAACACTATCATACTTTACAGTATGCCACCCCGTAGGCTTAATCATACCAATACTACCCCTTTTTTCCGTAGGCATAGTCCCTTTACTAACTATTGCAAAAGCCTCTGTACATCTTCCCAGACTATCCAAGTCTCCATACTCCTCAAAACTACCCCTTTTCTTATCTTCATCAGTAAAGAAAGGAACATTATTATTAACATTAACAAAATCACTACCACTATAATCTTCTATATCACTTAAACTACTAACTTCTTGTGTTTTAAAACTACTATCAGTACTATCTATATATTCATTATAAATAAAACCCATTGCTAATACTAAAGCAAGTACTATATATTTTTTTATATTCTTCATACTATCATCCTTCACTTATTATACTAGTGTTAAAGCAAATACTACACTATCATTATTTTACAAATTAATTATATAATTTTTTATAAGTACTGTCAAGAAAAAGAAAATAAACAAATTACTTTTATTTTTAATGGTTTGTAGATAAAAAAAAGAATAACTATAATACTACAAATATGTAATTATATATTTATTCTCATTTGTCTTGCTCCAACCAACATTAAAGGCATTTTAAAATCGTTCTTCCACTTATTCAGTTCTTTTTCTATTTTTCTATACATACAATATTCCTCCATATTCATTTTAACATTTTCGGACAAATTGTACATATTTTCTTGCTATTTTCGTGCAAAATGTCCGAAAATTATAAAATTTCCTTTCAATTAACTCCATAAATACATCCTTAACAATTGCCATCTAATAAGATTATAACAAGGTTATTCCGCATTTTCAATATTTTTCTAGTTTTGCTTAATAACACCCCTTATATAAGCCTTACTACCCTTACGCTTAACAATACCCTTACAAGTATCAAGTTTAACAATCTCTCTCCCCATATATTCGCCAAGTCTCTTCCTAAATTCCTTAAGAAATAACACACTACTAACATCCTTCCCCATATACATTTCCTTCAAAAACCAATCATTATTAACAAAATCATCAAAGAAACCATCAACCAAAAACAACATAACTTCCTCATCAATATTACTCATATTCTCCCTAAAAGACACCCTTCTATCCATATATTCCAAAGTATCAATAACATACATCCTTCCCCTATTATAAAGAATATTATACCTAACATCATATAACTTAACACCACTATCCGTAACCACCTTAACATCCCCCTCTATTCTATTAACAGCCCTTTCCAAACTATCAAGATTAACAGAAAGAGGATTAATATCACACAAATTACTCGCCTTTCTATAACTAGAAGTATACCCCACTACTTCTCCATTAACCAAAATAACATCCCTAGGCCATAAAAAACTCCCATTCTTAATACCACTAAACCTAAGTAAAAAGTCCTCCGAATAGCCACATTTCTCATTATCAAAGTACTCATTAAAAACCTTGATAACCGTCTTATCACTTTCCCTTAGAAAACACATTCCCTGACTACCCTGTCCAATAAATCTTAAACTTCGCAAATAACAATTAAAAATCCCTTTACTATTAAATTCCATTCTCTTCCCCCCTAAGTACCTAACATTATAACACAAATTCATCAAAAACACAAATTATCGTTCGTTTTTTGTTTTACTATTGCCCTATTGGGGGTAGAAAAAAGAGATTATCTCTTAATCTCCACTTCCTCGTAAACTTCCATAATATCATTCTCTTTAATATCATTAAAGTTCTCTATCGTAATACCACACTCAAAACCATTCTTAACTTCCTTAACCTGATCCTTCTCTCTAGCTAAACTATTAATACTACCATCATAAACAACAATACCATCACGAATAAGCCTTACCTTAGCACCCCTCTTAATACTACCACTAGTAACATAACAACCAGCAATAGTACCAACCTTAGAAAACTTAAACAATTTCCTAACAACAGCTTCTCCAACAACCCTCTCTTCAAATACCGGTTCTAACTTACCCTTCATAGCACTCTCAACCTCTTCAAGTAACTTATAAATAATATTATAAAGCCTAATATCAACGCCTTTTTCCTTAGCATATTCCATAATCTTACTACCAGGTCTAACATTAAAACCAATAATAATAGCATCACTAGCACTAGCCAAAACAACATCACTTTCCGTAACCGTACCAATACCACTTCTAATAATATTAATATGAATACCCTCAACATCAAGTTTAAGTAAAGAATTCTTTACAGCCTCTTCACTACCCTTAACATCACTCTTCAAAATAATATTAATATCCTTCTCTCCCTGACTAATCCTTCCAAAAAGATCATCAAGAGAAACAGCACCCCTTCTCGTATTATTCAAATTCTTAGCATTAAGAATCCTCTCTTCACTAATACTCTTAGCTCTTTTCTCACTTTCAAAAGCCATAAACTTATCACCAGCAGAAGGAATTTCACTAATACCCGTTATCCATACAGGCATAGAAGGCGTAGCAAATGTAAGATTCTCTCCCTTATCATTTTTTAAAGACCTAATCTTACCATAATAATTACCAACTACTAGGTAATCACCAAGTCTAAGTGTACCATTTTGAATAAGAACAGCACTAACATTACCAAGAGACTTATCCATCTTAGCTTCAATTACCGTACCACTAGCATACCTATTAGGATTAGCCTTAAGACCCTCTAGTTCACTAATAAGAAGAATCCTCTCAAGTAAATCATCAATACCCTCACCAGTCTTAGCCGAAATCTTAGAAACCATAACATCTCCGCCCCATTCTTCCGGAATTAAACCATAATTACTAATCTCTTGCATTACCTTATCAGGGTTAGCACTAGGCTTATCAATCTTATTAATAGCAACAATAATAGGAACATTTGCTGCCTTAGCATGATCAATAACCTCTACCGTCTGAGGCATAACCCCATCATCAGCAGCAACAATAATAATAATAATATCCGTAATACTAGCTCCCCTAGCACGCATCTCCGTAAAAGCAGCGTGTCCTGGGGTATCAATAAACGTAATCTTCTTATCATTATGAGTTATCTGATAAGCATAAGTAGCTTGTGTAATACCACCAGCTTCTCCCTCAGCAACATTAGTCTTTCTAATAGCATCAAGAAGCGTAGTCTTACCATGATCAACATGACCCATAATAGTAACAACTGGAGGCCTTTCCACTAAATCATCTTCATTATCAATAATAACCAAATCCTCAAAATGCGTCTCATCCATACTCTCTTTTCTCTTAATATCAAGACCATATTCAAGAGCAATAATCTCTGCCGTATCAAAGTCAATACTAGTATTAATATTAACCATTTTACCCATCATCATAAGCTTCTTAATAATATCCGCTGGCGTAACCTTTAAATAACTAGCAATATCACTAACCGTATTACCATCTTCAAATAGAAGAAACTTCTCCATATTCTCTTCCCTATTACTCTTTAATTTTTCCTTATGCTTATACATTTCTTTTCTTTGTTTTTGAAAATTCTCTTTTTTCTTTTGAACATTTCTCTTTTGATTGTTACGATTACTATTACCCTTTTGACTACTCTTACCAGTACCCTTAAAGTCACTATTCATATTATTCTTATGATTATTCTTGAACGTAGCACCAGTATCCACTTCTTCCAATTCATCCTCATAACTATCCGGAATGTCAAGTTCCACACCGGCATCACTAATATCATCATACTCCTTGTTCATAGTCTCATTATCAAGAAGAATAATATCATCATCACTAAGCATATCATTATCACTACTAGCCTCTATTCCAAGTCTACTACAAAGACCAAGCACGAACCCAACATCCTTGCCAATATCATTAGCATACTCAAGTACACTCATCATATCTATCACCTCCACAATTATCTATTCATTAATAATATCCATAATTTCATCATATATACTGTCCGGAACCAAAACCTCTAATCTCTTATCAAGAATCTTACACTTACGAGCCCTATTAAGAACTTCCATATCCTTTTTAAGATATACCCCGCGACCATTCATCTTGCCACTAAGGTCCACAGAAACCTCTCCATCCTTGTTACGAACAATCCTAATAAGATCCCCCTTAGGGCATTTCTCCTGACTAACCGCACAAGTTCGCATCGGAATTTTCCTCATAATTTCACCTACTCTTCGCTCGTAATTTCCTCTAAACTAACCACATCAACATTCTCATTTTCATCATTAACACTGGCACTATCGTGACTCTCTACTACACTATCAGTAGTACTATTATCACTTTCCAGTACATCTTCTGATACTTCCGAAACATTTTTAATTTCTATCTTATATCTAGTAAGACGAGATGCTAACTTAACATTCTGACCCTTCTTACCAATAGCAAGAGAAGAATTCTTGTTATCAACAATAACTAAAGCCTCTTTCCTCTTTTCATCCATAATCTTAACAATAAGATTCTTAGCAGGACTAAGAGCATTAGCAATAAATACCCTAGGATCCGCATCATATAAAATAACATCAATTTTCTCACCATTAAGCTGTTTCAAAATACGATTAATTCTCGAACCCCTTTCACCAATAACAGCACCAATAGCATCAACATTAGGATTATTAGAAGATACCGCTATCTTACTTCTACTACCAGCATCCCTAGCAACAGAATGAAGAATAACTGTACCATCAATAAGTTCAGGAATCTCTGCTTCAAGAAGTCTCTTAACAAAACCATAATGCCTTCTCGATAACAATATAAAGAGTCCCTTAGGACCAATTTCCAATTTAGAAACATAAGCCTTAATACTACTACCCATTTCTAACTTTTCTCCAGGAATAATTTCGTCCTTAGGAAGAACACCACTAGTTTTACCCAAATCAACATAATAATTACGAGAATCCTCTCTAGATAAAATACCAACTAAAAGTTCATCCTGTTTATCCTTAAATTCCTCATTAATCAAATTCTTTTCCGCTTCCTTAATCTTTTGAACAACAACTTGCTTTGCTGTTCCAGCAGCTACTCTACCAAAATCAAGAGTAAGAGGTACCTGAATATCAATAACATCACCAATTACTGCATCTTCCTTATATTCCTTAGCATCCTTTAAAGTAATCAAATCATCTTCATCATCAAAATCATCATCTTCTACAACAGTCTTACAAATATACATCTTAATTTCTCCCGTTTCAATATTAAATGTAGACTTAACATTACTAATACCCTCTTTTTTCTTATAAGCAGCCGCCATTGCTGCTTCCATTGCTGAGGCTATCACACTCTTATCAATACCCTTTTCACTAGCAATAACATTAACAGCCTTAACAAGCTCATTCATCATTTTTTTGTCCATATTTACTCACCCTTCTCCTTTGTACTAATATCTAAGATGTAACTCTCCTCTATTAAGTCAGCCTCATCCAAAAGCGGGTTAATAACATCAGTTACTTCTACACACTTATCAATATCAATAACATCATTACTATCAATAGTAATTCTAAGAAAATAATTACTACCCTCTTTAACATATTCAATACTATCAATATTAATACCAAGATTGCTTACATCTTTCTCAATCAAATTTCTAACTTTTTCTTCAATCATACACTCCTCCATAATATCAATATAAAGAGTGGTTTTTAAGCCACTCTTTCTTCAAGACAATTACATTATAACACAAAGTTGCCCTATTTACAAGCCTTTTATGAAACATTTGTGAAATATTATCGTACTATTCTTTCCCTAAGAACACTAATATCATCCCTATTTATACCCAAATAATCAAAATAATCATCAATACTATTAAACCTACTATTAAAAAGATTCAAAAACTTCTCCATATTCTCCATTTTAGAACCTCCAAAAAAAGCCGGTAAATCAGGATTATTAACGTGCATTAACCTAATTTCATCTCTAAGATAAGTATAAGACACTTCATAATCAGCCAAAATATCATCATCATAAACCCCTGCAAGTTTTAAAAGTAACATTGCAATAACCCCTGTCCTATCCTTACCAGCCGTACAATTAAATAAAACCATACCTTGACTATTAATCATTACCTCAAACACTAACCTCATCTTATCCCTATTTAAAACAATATCCATATAACAATTAGGAATATCCTCTTCCCTTTGTGGAAAACCAGCACTAATAGAAATATTAAAATAATTAATACCCCTAATATTAAGAATATTAGGCTTTCTCTTTGCTTCAATTTCTGTTCTAAGATCAATAACCGTACTAAGACCCATTTTAAGTAACCTATAAATTTCTTCATTACTCATACCAGTAGGCAAATTACTCCTTATAAAAGAGCCAAACCTCGTTTCCCTTCCATTCAAAGTAGGATAACCACCCAAATCCCGCATATTCTTAACCCTATCATTAACAATTCTTCTCATACTATTCTACCCTACTTTCTAAAAAATTAAGAGCCTGCTCAAGAGCCTTTCTTCGCGGACTAATCATTAACTTCTCTTCCATAGAAAGTTCTGCTAAAGACTTATCACCAACAAAAAATATAGGATCAAACCCAAATCCTTGACTCCCCCTAGAACACTTACCAATAACACCATCCAAAGTATCAGAGAAAGCCACTTCAAAATCCTTTCCCTTAATACCAATACAAGTAGTATAATGACATACCCTGTCACTTACTCCTTCCATTTTCTTAATAATTTCCCTATTCCTTTCCTCATCAGTACCCTTCATCCACCTTGCCGTTTTCACACCAGGAAACCCGTTCAAATAATCAATCTCTAATCCCGAATCATCAGCCATACAAATAAAGTCTTCCCCCACACTGTCATATAAACACCTAACCTTCTCTAAAGCATTAGCCCTAAAAGTATCCTTATCCTCATTAATAACAATATAAGTAGAAAGTTCCTTTTCAATATCTTCTATAGATAAAACTTCATAATTCTTAAATATTTTTCTAATCTCTAAAATCTTACCACTATTCCTAGTAGCAACTATAATCCTTTTCAATATAATAACCTCCATACTATATAAGATTACAATAATTAAGACCAAAAAGCAAGCCCTAATAAAAAATAAAGTCTCAACTATACTTCATTATCATAAATAATTACTATCACCCACAAAAAAAGTATGTCTAAAATTTGACATACTCTCCTGTATTATATACCTTACCATCTATTTCTAAGTAAATAGAATAACTGCCCTTAAGACCATCAGCATTAATATATCTAGTTATACTAATACCATTTTCCGTTTCTTCTTCTGTAAACACATCAAGGCAAAGGGCTGTATAAGGCTTCTTACTAATTTTAATATTATAATAATTAGAAACAAAATTAGTATATAGAATAACCTTAACATCTTCATCTTTCTTAAACTTACCACTAAATGCAAGCCTATCTACTTCCTTAGTAAACGATATATTATGTTTTTTGTACTCACTATCAGGTTTTTCACCCTCAATCCTTTTTAACTTTTTATCTGAAACCACAGTTTTACCAAGACTACCAACTCTTACAGCTTTACTATCATCCCAAATAAATCCATCATAAATATTCATTTTTTCGACTCTGTAATTATTAGTAGGGAATACTATTTCAAATATAACTTTATCATCCTTAACTTCCACCGTATCAGACTTAAGAAGAACATTTCCACCACTAAGTCCAGCAGGTTGATTAGAAGGCTTACCATCAGCATTAACAATACCCCCTGAATGAACAATATAATGACCCTTATCTAAATAATCAACATCAGATATATATGGAGAATAGAAACTACTTCCCCTCTCTTTACCATACTCATAAACCTGCTCGATAGTCATCTTTTCCGTATCAATCTTATACATAACACCACGTGAATAACTATTTTCCGCATCCACATAACTATCCTTAATCTTGCTCTTATTATTACCATTATCGAAAATAAACACATATCCCTCTGGCGTAATCATTGCTGCGTGCTGACTCCATTGCCATTCAAAATCAGGCCCTACGGGAGTGAAGAAATATTTTTGATACTCACTACTCCACTCTGTCTTATCACCAATAATCCAATTAAGTTTACCACTATTATAATCAATATTAATAACCGCATCTTGATGTCTTCCCGATAAAGTAATTGAATTAGTCTTCTCATCATACCATACAGAATTATTATGGAACCAATCGTAGCTAGTCCAATTCTCACTCTTACCATCTTCCATATTAAGAATTTTCTTCAAATCAAAAGTCTTAACAATAGCACCTGTAGTCTTATCAACTTCTACAATAACATCCTCAACCGTTCCATCATCATTACCAAAATCATCACTAGCAACTAACAAGTTACCATTAGGAAGTTCATAATAATCATGATGATATCCTCCCGCTAAAGAATACTCCTTATAAATCTTACCAAACATATCAATCTCATATAATCCCGTCATATAATAAGGAGAATACATAAGTCTTTCTGTACTAACAAGCATTCTTCCATTTTTAAGTCTTGTATTATCCCATAACGCATAATTAGTTAGATACCACCTAACATCACCATTAATATCATAAGCAGCAGAATATCCCTTAGCTGATGGTGTAAAGAAATAAAAATCATTATCAAGTTCCTCTCTAATGCCATTAACACTAGTAGGAAGAACAAAATCATCAGGAAGACTATCCGTTTCAATAATAATACTCTTCTTTACATCACCATATTCAATAGTAACAATATTATCATAACCAGCATACAAACCATAAATAGCAAGATAATGTTCTTTACTATTTGGAAAAGTGTAAGAAAGACCCGTCTTATCATCCTTACCTTGAATACTAACCTTAACCTCCGTACTCTCCTTTGTTTCAAACATAACCATAGCTGTAAGTGGAGATGCCTTATAAGGGTCAATTACCACTTTAGGATTATCAATTGTATACCCCTTAGCATTTAAATCATCATTATACCCCTCTTGAAGACTAATTAAACTCTCATTTTCTTTAACTAACTTATCATTTCTATCATATTCATTAAAATAAACAAATACAAGTATTCCTGCAAGAAGAAGAAGCAATATAATAATAAGTTTAATTTCTTTTTTTCTTTCCATACAACACCTCTTTCATTAACAATTCTACCTAACAATCACTAAAAAAGCAATAACTAGGAAGTTGAATTAACTAAACCACAAGTTGAACATATCATTTTCTACAGTAAAACCCTTGCAGTTTTTCAAAAACTGTAGAAATTACCTTACTATTTATCACAGGAAGACAATTTTAGAGGTATATCGTGATAAACAACATTATCCTTATTAGTACCCGTTCCTATCCTAATATACAAATTATCATTATCATAATCTTTGCACATACCAACATAGTTATCAGTATTAAATTTAACACCCTTTAAGTAATCAACCAAAGTAATATCATTACCCTCATAATGATTACTATCAATTAAATGAAATCCTGTCCCATTTTTTTCATAAAGATTACACTCTATATAACTATACATCTTATCAATGGCCTCTCCACAATACTCAATTTCTGACAACATTATAGCACTCTTCTTTTTATTATAACTAATACTACCATTAACTATAAAACTATCGCAAGAAGAAGAAATAGTTTTGAAAGTAAAATCTCCACTTCCACTATTAACAGTAACCAAAATAAGAAGAATAATAGCTATAATAAATAAGCCCAAATAAATAAATTTAATATCAAACTTCCTCTTAACTTCACTCTTCCCGTCCATAATACTCTCTATACTAACATTATAATCACTAGCGATCTTTCTAAGCAAACTAATATCTGGCAAGTTTTTTCCATTCTCCCATTTACTAACTGCCTGATAAGTAACACCATACTTCTCCGCAAACTGCTTCTGCGTAAGCCCATTCCGCTTCCTGATATCCCTAATAAAACTACCAACTTTTTCTTGATCCAAAGTACCACCTCCTTAAGTAGTCTACATATATTATAGCACATCTCTCTAAAATTTTTATATGAAAATGACCCTATCGGGAGTAAAAACACAAAAAAGTTAACTATAAAAATAAGTTAACCAAATATACATCTATTAATCAATAAAAAATAAACAAATAACAACTATGAATTTCTATTAAAAAACAACTTTCCATTAAATATCCGCCTCAAAAGACACCAAACCAAATATGCAAAAATACATTCTAAAGCAAAAAGAAATAACCCAATCTCCATTGCTACACCTATTCCCATCATCGATAAAGAAAAGTCAAACGGAATATTATAAAGATCACAAAAGTATAGGCCATATTGATAATCAATTCCCAATAAAGCCACCCCTAAAATAACAACCCAAAAATTAATAAAATCTTTAATAAATTTATTACATTTCATATATATCATATCCTCCTCAAATTCATATAAATACTATTATACACCAAAATATCGTTTATTTGTATAATTTTCAAATATTTTATTATTTAATGGGAAAATTATAAGCGGTGATAATTGTGTTTTATGAAAGATTATTAGACATTAGAATAGAAGCTGATTTACGACAAATCGATATGGCTAAAATATTAAAAGTAAGTCAGTCTAACTATTCTAGGTGGGAAAGTGGACAAGAATTTATACCACTACGTAAACTAAATATACTATGCAATCATTTTAACATAAGTATGGATTACGTTGCTGGGATATCACGACACAACAAACCCACGAAAAAATGTGAAATTGACAAAAAAGTCATTGGAAAAAGACTAAAAGAGTTTAGAAAGCAGTACAATATAACTCAAGTACAATTAGCAAATTATCTAAACACAACCCAATCCACTATAAGTGCCTATGAAAGTGGCAAAACAATGCTATTAACCGCTTTTGCTTTACAAATAATAGCCAAGTATAATATATCATTAGATTGGCTTTGTGGAAGAAAATAAAAATAAATGTATAAATTACCTCCTATATATGTTACAATATTAAAGGAGGAATTTTTATGATATTAAACATTTTACTATTAATACTAGGATTTATATTTTTAATAAAAGGTGCTGACATTTTTGTCGACGGATCTTCAAGTACCGCCCAAAACTTCAAAGTACCAAAAATTCTAATCGGTTTAACCATTGTTGCCTTCGGTACTTCCGCTCCCGAATTTGCCGTTTCAATGAGTGCCCTTGCTCATCATAATTCAGATATGGTACTAGGAAACGTAATTGGAAGTTGTATTTTAAACATACTCCTTATACTAGGAGTAGCAGCCCTTATAAAACCAATAAAACTAAAAGATAGTACCATTAAGAAAGAATTACCCCTAACAATACTAATATCAGCATTACTAGTAGTGCTTATGCTAGATGTATCTCTTGCTGGCGACCCCATAAATCGCATAACAAGATTAGATTCCATTGTAATGCTACTCTTTTTCACTGTCTTTATATATTACCTAGTCACTCTTGCCAAATCAAAAAAAGATAAAGAAGATGAAAAGGCACCATTCGGGCTTGGTAAATCAATAATATTTATCATACTAGGCCTAGCTTGCATAATAATAGGAAGTGACCTCGTAGTAAATAACGCATCAAGTATTGCCAAAACATTAGGACTTAGTGAAAGAGTAATATCACTAACAATCGTAGCCTTTGGTACCTCTCTTCCCGAATTAGTAACCACGATAGTATCATCTAAAAAAGGAGAACAAGACCTACTTGTCGGTAATATTATAGGAAGTAATATATTCAATATATGTGTGGTACTAGGATTACCAATACTAATATACGGAACAATCCCTACAGGAGCATTTAACAACCTAGACCTAATTATGTTAGTAGCATCAGCAATAATGCTTCTAGTATTCTCCAAAACCAATAAAACAATTACTAAAAGTAACGGTATTATAATGTTAGTAGCCTTTGCTATATATTATACCCTAGTATTTATAGTGTAACAGAGAATTGTCTCTGTTTTTTTATAAATTAATATCTATATTTATACATTTACATCAACTTTCACTAATCATTTAAATCAAATATATACCACAAAATGCACCTAGAAATGCACCTAGAAATGCACCTAGAAACTCAAAAATGCACCTAGAAACTCAAAAATGCACCTAGAAATGCATCCAATACACCCAATACCCACAAAAAAAGAACAGCCCCATAGCCATTCTTTCTTCCCTATTCATTCTCCATCTCTCGTAAAATATTCGGAAGAATCTGTTTCTTTCTCGAAAGCACTCCATCAAGGAAATACCCCTCACAAAGATTCTCTCCATAAATATTCTTAAGAATATCATAACCCCCATCACTATAATAAACATAACTACCATTCTTAATAAAGTCCGTTACATATAAAGCAATAAACACATATCCCCCAAGATCACTCTCCCTGTTCAAAAGCTCAATATAACCATCCCTATCCTCTTCAATATCCTCAATATTAGTAGTAAGAATATTACCAAGCCCAATCTTATCATCATTAACCGGATAAGTCTTAAAGTCCATATACAAAACCTCTTCCTTAGTCTTACCCTTTAAACTAGTACCAGCCTTAAGCATATCCATACCATACTTCTCATAATCAACACCACAAATAAGACTAAGTTCCTTAACAACTCTCCTATCAATATCAGTAGTAGTAGGACTAGTAAGAATAAGCGTATCCGACAAAATACCCGATAACATCATTCCTGCAATATCCTTAGGAATAGCAATACCATTTTCCCTATACATACCAAAAATAATCGTATTCGTACTACCAACTGGCATATTCCTAAAAATAATAGGACTCTTTGTACTCATTGGAGAAATATTATGATGATCCACAATCTCAATAATATCCGCTTCATCCAAACCAATAGCACTCTGTTCTAAAGAATTATGGTCAACCAAAATAACCTTCTTCCTCTTACTAAACTCAATATCCGAAAACCTAATAATACCAAGATACTGTCCCTTCTTATTAAGAACCGGATAATAACTATATCTCGTCTTATCAGCAAGAGCCACAAAATCAGATAAATCATCATAATCGTGAACACATAAAACATCATTACCACTCATAATCGTACTAACACTATTACAAAAATCAAAAACCTTAATAGTTTCAAGCGTCCCCATATCCGTTCCAATAATATTAACCCCATTATTACGAGCAAGTTCAAGATGTTCCTCTTTCATATCAAAACCACCCGTTAAAACAATAAGCTTAACCTTACTCAAAATAGCATACTCAATAATACTATACCTATTACCAACAATTAAAACATCATCTTGACTAAGTCTTATCTCATCTAAAAACGTACTACTCCTATATCCCGCCGTAATAACATTACCACAAATATCCTCATCAAATCTAAGAATTTCCTTACCACCAAGAGTATTAATAATATTATTATACTTCGCATCAACTACATTCCTCTTACCACTAATACACTCACTAGCAATATCCTTCATATTAATAATACCCACAATATGCTTCTTATCATCAATAACCGGCACCTTACTAATTTCCGCTTTCTCCATCTTTTTATACGCATCCATAATACTATTAGTAATCCTAATACTATGATTCTTCGTATATTCCAAATCCTTAATCTTAATCTTCACATCATTAATAAACATCGGCTCCGGCACACCAAAATAATCAAGAGCATACTTACTCTCCCTATTAACACTACTCAAAACAACAGGCACTGCATCAACGCCTAGTTTTCTCTTCAAATACGCTAGACTAATCGCCGCCCCAACGCTATCAGTGTCTGGACTTCTATGTCCAAATACATAAACTTTTTCCATTTTCTCACTTCCTTTTTTGGGCCCTATCGGGGGCAAATACTTAAAATATTATACCACTATTTATAAAAATATGCATTATTTTATCTTTAATTTAATTAAATAATCCCTAATTTAAGTATATAATATATATAAAAAGATTAACTATAATATAAATAGTTAATCTAATATATGTATTATTTAGATATAATATAGGGATCAGAGGAAGTACCTATACCGGAGGTAATGACTACGTCTTTATCTAGGTAGAAGACGGGTCTAACAATACCCAGATGATCTCCGTGATCATACGCCCAAATATTTCCCGAAGCATCCATACCATATAGATAAGTATTATTATCAATTGTATTTATTACCCATACCTGACTTTCCGACAAAGAAGAAATTGTCCACTCTGTATTTGTACTACTTAGCCAATTATTGGAATTACAACTATATGTATTACTTTTAATATTTTCCTCAGTCGTACATTTTGTACCCGAAGTATAACCATAATCACTTGCGTACATTAATCCTACCGTTCCATTCCAATATGTTGCACCTCCACTAATTGTAACATTACTTCGCTCTCTTATATATATATCATTTACATATTCATCACTGGTTGTATGTGAGCCTAAATAATACATACTATTTTTATTAATGTACCTCTTAGCATCATTACTTAAACCAATTGTTTTGAAATTGATACTTATTTTATCCGTATTATTTGCACCTTTATTATAATAATATGCCATTGAATTTTGCAACCATACATTATTAAGTAGCCGCATTAACGTACTACCATTACTTATTCCAAAATTATCAGCAGACCATATACTGCTGCACGGTGTCGGTAAATAATCTGGAGCACCAATCGGAGTTACCAATGTACTATCCTCATCATCCGTATCCCAGCTAAAACAGCTTGTTGTTCCATCTGTTAAATATGTTGATTTTATAACTTTTAACAAATTAACACCTGAGTTTTCTTCGTAGATACTACCAATTATTCTATATAAATGTCTATCTTCACAAGTACCAGTGCTGTTATCTAAACAAACATAATTATTAGGGCTTGACCCATAATATCTATAATCATCTATTTCTTCTATTACTTTACCTGTTGCACTACTTTCAGCTGGTATTGCATCGTGATGTACTTTATATACTCCACTTCCACTATCTCCCGTTGTTCCATCATCTAAACTCATAATATAATCAGA
>JABLTL010070137.1_pt1 | contig 23115 bp, 38 predicted proteins | sample 7160151 | NCBI WGS metagenome assembly JABLTL01 (sample SAMN14651223, study PRJNA627086) | human gut metagenome | isolation source: feces | host: Homo sapiens
CAAGCCCCACCCCAGCCAGGGCGACCCCGACACCCAGGGCGATAAACGCCACCGCGCTGGCCAGCACCTGCTTTGCACTGGCGCTGGAGGCGGCTCCGGTGGCCTCTTCTCCGGCAGCGATGCCGAACAGCTTCCCTGCGATTGCCCCGATGCCCTTTCCGGCCATTTTGACGATGGCGCCGCTGAACGCTTTCACGCCAGGGACGAGGGTCTTGACGATCTTGAAGCCCTTGTAGGCCATTTTGAGCTTAACCAGTTTGGGGGCAATGGCAGCAATCGTATCCGCGTGTTTTTTTATGAAACCGGCAAAGGCTTTCAAAGCTCCGGTGATCCCCCGCATGGTATCAATGAAACTTAACTGAGCATCTGTAGAACTAAGTTCAGAAAAAATGGATCCCATTGCACTGCCGACAGCCGAAAACGCTTCTCCAAACGCTTTTCCAACATCAGCAGCAAACAGCTTTAGGTTCAGGATGTAGGGCGATAAGATTCTTTGTGCCTTGGAAATATTGCTTGCTACCCAATCGAATCCTTCTTCCAGCTTGCCGTTCAGCGTATTGATCGCACTGATAAGCCCTGCTTTGGCAAAGCTGTCATAAATCGTCAGCAAGCCGCTGGACACCGTTGCTTCTAGGTTGCCCATGGCACCTTCAAAGGTCGTTACAGAAGTCGCCGCTTCTTTCGCCATTTTGGTCATGCCGATATTGTTCATGGCTTTGCCCAACAAGTCAGCTGAAATTGCGCCATCTGCCATCGCACCCTTGAAGTCCTTCTTCAATTTTGGATTCAGCTTCATCAGCTCTTTTCGCAGACCGCCAGCAAGCTGGGGGCTTGCGTTCAGAATCTGGTTCCAGTCTTCTGCTTGGAGCTTACCGGACGCCATCGCCTGTGAAAAGGCCAGTGCTACACTGGAATACTCTTGCGCCCCGCCGCCGAACACTGCGACGGCGTTGCCCACAGACTTCGTCAGGTTATCTGCGTCCTTGATGCCGTTGGCAGAGAGGGCGCCAAACGTGCTCATGACGTCATTTAAATCGAACACCGTCTCATCGGCGTATTTTTTCAATGTGCCGTTGAGACCCGCAATTTTCTCGATTTCCTTGTCGGAATAGTCTCCCGAAAACTTCATGGCCTGCTGCAACTTCTGCATAGCGTCGGATGTTTCAACCGCCTCTTTCGCCAGCCCGGACACACTTCCGGAAATCGCAGAAAACGCGCTGGAGCCCGCCTTGGCCATGACGCCGAACGCGAAGCCGCCCTTGATCTCGGTCGAAAAGTCTTTCAAGGACGATGTTGCAGTTTTCATGCCCTTGACAAATCCGGCAGCCTGTGCCGATAGGATTGCTACCAGACTGATTTTGTCAGCCACTCTCTCCACCTCCTTCCCGCAAGAATTGTTTCAGACCGGCGAACCGGTCTTCTGGTTCTCTATCGCTCAAAACCTTCTGCTGCTCTGCATCGTAGTCATAGAACTTCTGGAACGTCCGGTAGACCGGTCGAGACTTGTGCTTGCCCACCCGCTTCTCCGCCTGCACGGCGAAGGAGAGAAACGCCTGCAAGTGGTTCCGATAGTCCAGATCCACCTGCCGCAGCCGCACCGCTTTCATGAGCAGGTTGTACTCCGGGATGGTCAGCCGGTCTACCTGGTCAAAGGATGTGAAGCCCAGGAACCGGAAGCAGCTTAACGCCACTTCTTGGTACAACTCCTCAACGCTCAGTTCTGCGCCGCCTGTTCCGCCTGCCGCTTCTCCACGAACTCCCGCACTTTTGTCAGGGTGTTCTTGGTACAGTTCGCTCTCTCGAAAAAATCCAGCACATCTGCAAACAGCTGGTCAACGTCCGTGTCCTCGTCCTCCAGGTAGGCGTCCAGAGCCGTCCGCTACAATCTGGGCTGCTCGCCCTGATTGGCCGCCAGCAGCACGTCCTCCAGGGTCTCCAGGACGCCGTCCATCAGGTCGATGATGGTGTAGTACAGGCCGATGTTGCGCTTTGCGCCGGTGTCCTCGTCAAAGGTCATCTCCACCCGCTTGTTGATCTCCCGCAGGAAGCCCATGCCAAAGCGGAAGGGGTATACTGTATCGTTGATGGTCAGTTCAAACATGATATTGCCTCCTTAACATACGAGCCGCCCGGCCTGGGCGGCTCTACTCGGTCTATTTGTGCTGTTCAGCTGGTTGCTTTGGGCGTGTCGGTAAAGACGTAGGCCGCCTGCTGCTGCTGATTTGCGGTCACGGTCACGTTGCCCCGGGCACCCTTGCCCTCCAGGCCAAAGGTCAGGCTGATCTCGGTCATGTCCTCCGCATTGGAGTTCTTCTCGAACTCGGTGCCGTAGCCCTGAAAGTAGATACCCTTGAACTTGTTTTCGTTGCCGCTGCCGGTGACAGCTTCCTCCAGGTTGGCTTCCCAAATCTCGAATTTCTCGCCGTCCAGGATGGCGTCCTCCGTCTCATCCACTCTGGTATCCCCCTTGCTCAGCACACAGGTCACAGTGACCTCCTGCTCAGGCACGCCGGGGGTGCGGATGGAACCATCCTTGGTGGCGGTGGAGTCGGCGTCCACGGACAGGGTGCGGCCGTTCTCGGTCACAAAGGCCAGGTTCCAGGCTCCTTCCTCCGCCTGCTTGGACAGACGGCGGAACAGGTACACAATCCGCTTGCCGGGCACGGCAGACGCGAACAGCTGCAAATCAAATTTCTTCATAAAATCACCTCGTACTAAATTGAATAGCCACGTCCAGCACTCCGTGCAGAAGCGGCGTCTTGGTCGTATTGTCTGGCAGGATGTGCTGGTCTACCTCCCGCACAAACCACGCAAAGTGTGCCGTCGTCCCCAGCGTCCGGCACGTGGTCTTGATGGCGCTGAGCATGGCGGACACCGTGCCCCGCTGCTTGGGGTTGTCGTGCCAAACGTGGATGGTCTGATAGACCACGCCAAACAGGAGGGACTTGTTGGGCTCGTCCGTCTGGCGGCTGTCCCCCAAATAGATGAAGGGATAGGGCGTATCCTCCGGCGGCAACGCCCCGTCGTACACGTCATATCCCTGTTTGCGCAGCGCCAGGAGCAGCGCCGTGAACAGCTCTTGCTGTGGATCCATACGGCTTCACCTCACTCTGTCAGTCGTTTCATGTCACGCTCGAACTGCTTCTTCTGGTCATCGAACGCGGGCTTCAAAAAGGGCTGGGCGTCCATGAACCGGGTGCCATATTCCAAGTAGGGTGCATACTCCGTGATAGGGCCCACCTCGGCTGTCAGGCAGTTGTCCATAAGGTCTAACCGGATGCCTTCTTTGGTGGCGCCAGTCGGCTTCTTGAACACCTTCCCTTTGCCTTTCACCCACTCGTAGTGCCCCTTGAAGTCGGCATTGCGCTGTGCCTTATCCTGTAACTGGCTGCCGTTGAGGCGAATGGTCTTCTTCACGGCGTCCATGCGGATATTTTTCTTCAGCTTCTTCTTCAGCGCTTGCATTCCCACGATCTTCATGTCAGACATCACGGCACCTCCGACAAAACGAAAGACTCCTTCACCCGCAGCCGGCGGCGGAGATCCACCCGATAGTGCTTCTCTCCGATGCGGATGCGGTCAAAGGGGTCTGTATAGTGGTTCTGGATATGCACGGTCAGGCTGCCCTGCTTGAGCTCGCCGTACACCAGCTGCATGGTCTCTGTGCGAGTGTCCATGACAGCGGCGTATCGGGCAGCCTCCGTGATAGTGTTGCTGCCGTAGTCCCCGGTTTCCGGGTCGTATGCGCCAGCGGTAACCCTCTGAAAATAGATTGGCGTGTCATACCTCACAGGAATCGCACCCTCCCCCGTTTTGTGGTCTGCTGCTCGTCCAGGTAGGCTTCGATCTCGCTCATGTAACCGGCGAAATCGTTGTCGGCATAGGCGACGGTCTCCCCCTCTACAGAGTGGGAGCTCATCCCCTCGGAGCCGATGCGGTTATAGCGGATGACCGCCACCTCCGGCACGATATACGCCAGGCTCTCCGGCACCTCGCTGGCGCCGCCCAGCAGCAGGAGCAGACGCGCCTGGACGGCGCTGACGATGGTGGTCAGCAGCGCGTCCCGGCTGTCGTCTGGGATGCCCAGGAGAGTCCGCAAGGTCATCAATGTGCGCTCAGGCATCGTCCGGCTCCTCTTACGCCTTGGCGGTCACGGTGGCCACGCCAGCCTTGAGAGCACGATAGGCGCTGTCGCACTCGACCACGCAGATCTCCTTGCCGGTGGCGGCGGTGATCTCATCGGTGCCGTTCCAGGCAGTCCAGCCCTTGACACTCTGGCCCGCGGCAGGCAGGACGGCATTGTCCGCCACCTTGTACTTGTAGCTGTTGCCGGAGGTCAGCGCCGGGGAGACGGTGAGCTTGGTCTTGCCGGAGGTGGTGGAGCTGGCGGCGCTGGTGACGGTCAGGTTGTCCAGGCCGTATTCGCTGTCCAGCAGCACCTTGCAAACTGCCTTCTTGTTGTCCGGCAGGATGAACTCACCGGCCTTGCCTGCGCCCTGGAGCGCCACACCGTCAAAGTCTTCGGATTCGATGGTGCGGGCGGTGTTGATGCCGGTGAACGCTTTGCCCACGCCGTCGATGTAGACGTAGGCCACCTCTCCGGTCTGGAACAGGTCATCGGGCACTTCCTCGATGAGGAAGCCCTTGAACTTCACCACGCCGTTCTCGTCGATGTTGGCCACGGAACCCTTGGAGGTGGTGGTCAGTCTGTGATCCACGATGGCGTTGTACAGGTCGGCACACACCTTTGCCCGCTTGGTGCCCACGGCCTCGATGTTGTTGTAATACTTGCTCAGGGCGTTGAAGAGCGCCAGCACATTGTCGTCGGTGTAGTCCAGCAGCGTCTCGCTGTGACCGGCATTCTGGGAGATGAACTTGCCGTGAGCGTCGTTAAACGCCTTGGTCTTCGCTCTGGCCTGCAGCTCCAGCCGGTCTGCGATGGCGGCCGCGAAGTCGTTGTTCACCGTGTGCCGGTCGATACCCTCATGGAAGTTCCAACCCCAGGTGTATTTTGCGGGGGTATTGGTGTAGATGATCTCGGTGCGGCTGCCGAAGCGGCTGGAATTGCCAGTGCCAGTGCCGAACGCCTTGGTGGCAGTCTTATCATAGCCGGTGCCGCAGACACAGGGGATGTCAGAGGTCTTCACATAGAAGGCGGTCTCGTTCTCCTGGATGCCGTCCATGGCTTCGATGCTGCCGCCGAAGAAGTCGGCAAAATAGCTCTGCTTCTTGAATACCGCCTGCAGCAGGCGCTTGAATTCCAGCTGATAGCTGCGGGCGGGCAGGTCGTTGTTGTCGCCAGCCGCGAACAGCTGGAGGTCAAATTTCTGTCTCATCTTTCTGCTCCTTTACTGATATTTCGCAATGCGCTTGTCGATCTCGGACATGGCATTGCCGGTGTTGTGTACGGTCTTGGGGGTTCTGCCGGTGGCTCTCTCCACTTCAGCGCGCTTCAGCTGCGCCTGGACGATGGACACAAAGCGGTCGATCCGCTCCTTGGTCTCCTCGGCGTCTTCCCCTACCACGAAGTCCAGGATGTCCTGGGTGGCGTCCACGTTGTGCTCCTTCAGCAGGCCGGTGGCCGTCTTACCCAGCTCCATCCGCAGGGCGGAACGCTTCAGCTCCGCGTTCTCCTTCTGGAGTTTCTCCATCTCATACTGGTGCTTCTGGTCTGCGTTCATCTTCGCCAGCTTTGCGGACTCCTCCTGGGCGTTCTTCACCGCCGCTTCCTGTTCCGCTTTCCACTTGGCGAATTTCTTGTTGATGATAGCATCAACATCCTTGTCGGTGTATTTCTTATCGCCTGCGCCCTGCTCCTGGGCAGGCTCCTGGCCTTCGGGCGGTTCAGTGCCCTCCGGCTGTGCCTGGGCAGGCGCTTCTTCTGCAAACAACTGCAGGTCAAACCGAACTTTTTCCATTGCTTCTACCTCCTCAAAGTTTTTGACCATTCTTCGCTGGGTCTTCCCCCTGTTTTTCCGCCGTCAGGGCTTCGGCGCGCCGTTCCCGGCGATCTAAGACTTGTACGCACTGGGGATAAGCCTCCGCCACCCCCTGCACGCCAACAAAAAAGGAATCGGCCAGCAGCTGCACCTGCGGCGATCCCTCATATCTGACAAACGCCCCGCCGGGCGCAATGTCGCTGTGTAATTGTGTGTCCGTCAGCTGCTCCGCTGACCGAACAAAGGTCTGCACCAGCGTGGATACCGCCGCACAGACCAGATCATGGCCGGGCGGTCCTGCGCCAGCGTGACCGGCGACCTGGATAGAGCCTTGTCGGATGATTACCTGAATCATGGCCTTTCCTCCTGAAAATGGGTATGAAAAAAGCACCCTTTCGGATGCTGTCAATCACTTCACTTGCCTGCAATGCTCATGCCGAACTTGATACAACAAAGAATCGCCGCAATAGTGAGCACAACAAAATACGCTGTGCCCATCTCTAATTTCAATCCGACCATGAAAAGCAAAATACACGTCAGCATATTATCCTCCTGTTCTTAGGTATGAAAAAGCACTATGCGATTCTGCACAGTGCCTTCATGCGTAAATCTGATTCAATTTCTCCATAGTCGGAAGAACCGACTCTGCAAACAACGTCCCATCCACTTTGAATTTCGCCAGCATCTCCTCAATAGACTGAAATTCGCCAATATTTCTCGGTTCAGCATCACTACTGTTTTCCGGGCTGGTGAATCCTTTGTCATCTACCCAAATGACAAGTCTTCTACTCCCTTTCATCCAGAAGATGAAGCCTTCATATCGCGCGGTAAAGAAGTTGAATGTGCCGCCTACGTTAAGGTTACCGTTTAATCTTTTGATAAACTGCTCTTTTTCCATAATCTCACCTCTCATTTTCGCAACAATCAAGAATATAGCTAGATGGGCTATTGTTGTCTATGCGCAAAAATTTTACGCTACCTGCAACGGCTTTCTCTAAATATTTTGAAGCATCAGCCGCTGGGTTTTGTGGGTCAACGAAAATCGTTTCACCATTGCGCTGTTCGGCAACAAATACATGCCCGCTCCCATTCGGCCACACCATAAATACTTCTGCTCTCGCGCCGTTACCCCAGGCGGCCATTTGCGCTCTGATTTCTTGCAGAGCATTTTTTCTTAAACACAACTGTAATTCTTGCCTTGTCCATGCCAATTCAAACGTTTGCGCCAAAGCATCCTCCGCCACTTTCGTAGGTATCGGCTTCGCCGTAACCCTATAACCACGCCTGCGCATTTCATAGGTCGGCACGCAGCGCTGGCAGTTGTTTTGCCACTTATACTCTCCTGTAGAGAAGTTCGGGTTCACCGCTGCCAAGTCTTCATCCACCCCGTAGATTCTCATCTTTCTATCGAAATTATCTGCGGGGCCTCTTCCTGCAATTATACCATTTTGTTCAGCTATTGCAAGCAGATTCTTCTGCTGCTCCCACTCCTCGGTGGTGCCGCCCTTGTCCAAGAAGTCCAACCAGGCTTCGTACTCGGTATCGTCCTCATAAGCGCTGACAGAACACCGGCAATTCGGGTGCATGGGCGGAGCGTTCTTGCCCGGCATCATGTCCTTGATCTTGAAGTGTTTGCCGTCCAGGTCGGCGCAGGCGGAACAACAGCCACGGTTTACATGGAAGGTATATTCCTCGAAGCCGTTGGCCAGGAAGGACTGCCGCTGTGCTTCCGTCTGCACCCTGGCCAGCTCTGTCCGCATGAGCCGTTCGGCAGCGTACGCCGCTCCGCCGTCCTTGCCATCCCCGATGTAATATTTGCGCAAATCCTTCGATAGTGCGCGGGGGTTTTTGCCCTGGATCAACCCTTGCTGTAACAGCTTGGACAAATCCGCTTTCATCTGCGCTTGGTTGCCCCAGATGCGCTCGGAAAAGGTAGCACCGTGGAAGGACGCATTTGGAATGGTCTCCGCCAGCTTAGCGTTGTTCCGGACGGTCTTGCCCAGGATGCCCGCCTGCCGCTGTAGTTCCTCCTCCGCGCGCCCTCGCAGGATTTTAGACATGAACTTCTCTTGCTCATCGTGGCCAGCGACCAGCTCCAGGCCGATGTTGGCCTTTAACATCTCCAGCCGGTTGACCTTCATGGTCAGGTTATACAGCCGCATTTCTTCATTGGCTTGCTTGCCGAAATCCTTGTCAGCCACATAACGTTTGGCCTTGCGCTGGTAGGCCGTAATGTCCAGCTTGGACACCCGCCGCTTGGCCTCGGCCAGGGTGATCTGCTCCTTGTCCGCGTAGCGGCCATAGAAGGCGTCAATCTCCTTCTGGGCGGCGTCCAGCATATTCTGATAGATCGCCCGCAGCTGCGCCTGGTACTCCTGCTCCTCCTGGAGATAGTGCTTCAGGGCTTCCGCCTCCCGCTGCTCCCAGTAGGTCTTACTGCTCATGTTCTACCCCGAATCGGAAATCCGCAGTGCTTTCTGCCGCTTCCGCTCCCTCCTGCTCCATGCGCTCCAGCTCCTTCTTGACGTCTGGGACGATGGACAGGACGGACAGCTGTGTTTCCTTGGACACGATCCCTTCCAGTTGGGCAGCGGTCTGCGCCTCCTCTGCCACGTTTTTGGGCAGGTTGCGGGTGGTGCGGATGTCCACATCCCGCCAGGCGTCCCGGTCGGGGACGTTGGTGGGCAGAGAACAAAAGAGCTTGTACCGCTTGCGCAGCGACTTTTCAATCTTGCGGTCGAAGGTCAGCGCCAGATTGCTCATGGCCTGGAGCTTGTACGCCAGCGCAACGCCAGATGCGGCGCTGCCAAAGGACTCGTCGGAGATGTTGGCCACCATGGATGTCTGATAGATCAGCGTTTCCAGGCGGTTGAGCAGGTTCTCCTGGGTGCCATCTGCCGTGGGCTTTTGGAGGAATTGCACCAGGATGTCCTTGGCGTCATCGGTGCCGTACAGGTTGATGACTCGATTGTCTCGAATCTTATAGATGCCGTCCTCGTCCAGTTCCGCGCCCAGCACTGCCAGATAGGCCTCCGCGAAAGCGTCCACGTCGTTGGCCTTTTCACCTAGGGTGTGGTTGTACGCCTCCACCAGGCCGGAGACCCCTTCGTACAGTCCCATGCGGTCCTCATTGAGCATCCACTCCACACAAGGGAGCCGCCCATAGGGGTTTTCCATCGATTCCCCGGCGGTGGAGCCTTCAAAGGGGATGATCTCCTCCCTGGTCAAAATCTCGCCATAGCGCTGTCCCGATTGATCGGTCTCTGTGCTGTGGTACCCGTACCGCACCGCAAACAGCGCTCGATTCTTCACCGTGTCGTCATAAACCACGAACAGCTCCATGGGCGTGCAGATGGTCATCTTGGTCTTGGCCTCCTCGTCCTGGTACAGGTACTCAAAGGCGTGGCCGTAAATGCAGCACTTCCGTGCCAGTTCGTATTCATGGTCGGTGATCTCATTCTCCCGCTCAAAATCGTTGATTGCTTGGGCAATGGTGTCATCCGGGTGGCTTTTCTTAATGGGCACCCCATAACCGAAGCCCAGGAAGGTGTCCGTGATGTACCGGGGGAAGTTGACCGCCAGCCGGTTGTCCGGTTTCCAGTCGGGCTTCTCCGGCTGCTTGTATACGTCGTGGAATCCCTTATACAGGTTCTCCAGGTAGATGTAGCGTGGGAACCGCTCCTCGTGCTGACGGATGTACTCCTCTGCCAGCGTCAATGTAATCGGCTTGTCCGCACTGCACTGCAACGGTTCCGGCAGCTTGTATGGCCGTCTCTTTCTCATGTCAAATCCCTCCCTTGAAGGTCTTTATTTTCACCTTGCCCCGGCGCTCCTGCTCGATGGAGTACCGCAGCATGGCCATGGCGTCATCGAAGAAGTTCACCGGCTCGTCCAGATACTGGCCGCTCTTTTCGTCCCTGCGCCATTTCCACTGCTGGATCTCCTTGATGGTGTTTACGCAGCTGGGGTGGATGTGGAGCTTGTGCTGCTTCAGGTGGTCGATCTGGGCGTGAACACTGCCTGGCTCTTTCTTGACCGGCACCGCCCGGTATCCGGCCTTGCGCCACATTCGGATGCGATCCGGCTCGGCGCTGTCGCAGTACATGGTCAAGCGCTTCTGGAACCGCCCCTCCGCCTGCTGGATGATCTCATCCGTGTCCTTGCCGAATACGTATAGCTCCTGGCAGAGATACAACTCTCCGTCCTTGAACCCCACCTCGCCGATGCAGTTGGCGTGGTTGAAGCCGAAGTCCTGGGCGTTGACCATGTAATCAAACCGTTCCGGTGACCGGTCAAAGTCCTCGATGACGTAGTTGGTCAGAATCAGGCCGCCCACCTCGCCCCACTCGCCCAAGCCATAGATGCGGTAGCCGTCTGGATCCACCAGCTTGCGCCGCTCCATGCGCTGCCGGTAGGCGTCGTCAATGAAGCGGTTGTGCAGATAGGTGCTGTGATGGGTCAGGACGTTGGGGTCTTGGATGTCGAAGAACACCCGCTTGATCCAGTGCTGCGAGCTGACCGGATTGAAGGTGCATCTGATCTGGTAGAACTGCCCCTCCGGCAGTGCACCACGAAGACGGTCGTCGATGATCTCAAAATCCTGCTGGGTGATCTCCGTGGCTTCTTCGATCCAAACGTCAGTGAGCTTCCCCCGTTTGAAGGTGATGGACTTCAGCTTCTCCCGCTGGCGCTCATCGTTGACACCCCGGAAGATGATCTGATTCCCGTTGACCAGGCATTCCAGGGACAGCGGCGAGGCGTTGATCTTCCAGTAGCGCCCGTAACGGTCGCCGAACATCCGGTAGATCGCGCCGGTCAGCTCCGCATAGGTGCTGTCGCGGTTGGTGATGTCCGACTTGCGGATGCACACCAGGTTCCGGCCCAGATCCTGCATCAGCCGCAGGATATAATGCTGGGCAGTGTCCACGCTCTTGCCGGAGCCAGCACTGCCCTTCATGATGATGTATCGTTTTGTGCTGCGGTCGACTTCCCGGAAGCAGGGGTTCATCTGGACCGAAATCTTCATTCAGAACTCTCCCCATAGTCGATGCAGATATGCAGCTCTGCGTCCGCGTCCAGGTCGACCTTGTCGGTGTATAGGCCATAGCGCTTGCCCAGGAGCTCGGCGGCCTTTAGGCGCTCTTTCTCATCCGGCGGCTTTTCAATCACGCGCTCGGCGCCGATCTCGTCACGGGCGAGGACGCTGGACGTCGATTGGCCTCGGAGGACGCTTGTCAGGTATTCCACGACCTCTTGGGCGTCGGCGGTTTTTTCATTATGGATTTTCTGCATTCGGTCGTTGATATATTTCTGGACGTTAGCATTTGTTAGCAATCTACTGGCATTAGCTCTTGCCACTTCATCCTTTTTCACGGTCGGATATGCCACTTTGTAAGCCCGCGTGGCATTGCAATCAATTAGATATTCATCGGCAAATAGCTTCTGTTTTTCTGTCACCCAGGCTCACCACCTTCACAAATTTTATGCCGCCGCTTCTTGGGCAGCCCCCGCAATCCGCCGCTCCGCAACGGCAAAATACTGCTCATCCTGCTCCATCCCGATGAAGCGTCGCCCGGTATGCACACAAGCGACGCCTGTGGAACCAGAGCCCATGCAGTTGTCCAATACCGTCTCACCCGGCCTGGTGTACGTGCGGATGAGGTATTCCAGCAGCGCCACAGGCTTCTGGCTGGGGTGTACTCTGTTCTTCCCGCTGTCCACATCAAATCGCAGCACATTGCTGGGATAATTACCGTAACGCTGGACAGATGCGTTCGGCCGCTTGTCCAGGCGATAGACGGCGTCCGCCTGCGCCTGTTTGCGGTGGACGATCTCATGCTCCAGCTTGACCAGCCCCTGCGGCTGATACAGCGGCTTCCGGCGGTAAAAGATGCACACCTCTTCGACCTGGCGCATCGGCTGAACCTTGGCGAAAACGTGGCCGGTCTTGATGTTTTTGACCCAATACCAGGTGTATCGGTATCGACGGATGTTGCTGTGGATGAGCCGGGTCGTAAACGGCTGGGACGAGAACAATGCAATGGCGCCGTTGGCCTTGACCACCCGTTCATACATCCGCCACATGGCGTCGAACGGCAGCACGCTGTCCCACCGGCAGTCTGTGACGCCGTAGGGCGGGTCGCAGAGCACCATGTCAATGCTCCCGTCCGGGATCTGTTCCGCCAGCTCCAGGCAGTCGCCTCGCAGCAGTTTGATTTCATTGTTTTTCACGTTTTCACCTTCCTTCGGGGTACAAAAAGCGGCGCAAGCTCCGCAAAGCTCACGCCTGATTGGTGCCGGATAACCCGCCGGTCCGGGGCTGTCTTTCCAGCTGTCAATGGGGAGGGATTCAAAATGGGTTCCTGGGCAAGGGAGGCCGACAACCGCCAGCCTCCCCTTATACCACAGGAGGTGCCCCTTGGTGGCCACTGATTACCGCTTGCCACTTCGGGATGATGCTACTTTACCACGTTCTTTTGGCTCTGGGGTGCACTCTTTTCCATCAAATTCAGATTTTGTGCGACCAAGCGAATGAATTCGCCATTGAATTTTCTAGTCTGGCGCTCACCGTACCCCACCTGCAACCCAGCTCCCGCCAAGGTGTGCGTTCCCTGCCAATAGACCAGGTCAATAATCTTCAGGCGTGCCTTACCGTTGGGTAGCCGCTCCGTCTCCCTGATAGCAGCCGATACCGCCTCGTACTCCTCCATATCCCGCTTGGTCAACTTCTTAATCACTGCACACTCCACTCCCCGACCATCTCCAGCTTGCGGCGGCTGTGTGCTATATCGTGCTGTAGTCGGGGTGTAGATCGGCTCCCGCATCACCTTGTCGAGCGCCGGATACGCCCGGATCACAGCCTTGACGTAGCCCCACCAGCGGTATCTGGGCTTGCTCATCGGCTCACCCGCCTCTTGTACCGCTCTGGCTCGATGACCCAGAGGCCAGTCTCCTCGTGCAGTGTCTCGTTCAGGTCAATCACGCTGGCAAAGTTCCCGACGACCGTGTCCATCAGGCCTTGGGTGTGACGTCTAAAGTCTGCAAGTCTGGTCTTGCCAAACCCATACTTGTCGTGCAGCGTGGTCATGGCAAACAGCAAGACCACATCGTAGGCCAGGTTGACCATGTCTGCCCGTGACGCAGGCTTCGCCTTGTCCGGTTTCCGCCTGGCCTTCGCCCGTCGTTGCTGTCGATTCATCGCACCACCCCTCTCGCCTTATACTGCCCATAGCTCAACCCCAACTCCGCCGCCCTGGCAGCGTCCAGAGACAGCGGGCTGAGTTCCTTGCGCCGCTGGTATGTACGCTCCACGCCGCAGGTACGGACGTGGCCGGTCTCCTGGAGGCAGGCGCAGTACATGGTTTTGCTTTTCGCGCTGTCCATGTGCTGCCAGTAGAGGCAATCCTTGCATGGGTTGGCGGTTTTGGTGGTTGCAGGCTTTGCCGGTTCTACCGGTTCTGCAGGCTCTTTTTCTGGCTGCTTCGCCCTTGCCTGTCTTGCAATCTTTCTTCTGCGCTCGGCCTCCGCTTTCCCCTTCCGGATTTCGGCCAGCATCTCCCGTCTCTCTTGCGAGGACGCGCCCATGAGCTGCCGCAGTTTGGTCTCCTGCTCTGCCGGGATAGGGCGTGACTCTTTCTCCCAGCTGCTGATATACGCTTGCAATGTGCCGATTGCCTGCGCGAGCATCTCTTGTGTCAATAACTCGCGACGCCGAAATGCTTTGATTTCCGCTCCCGTCATGTCTCATCCTCCTCCGGCGGTGTCGCCGTCCTGACCCACAAGGGCAGCAGCCCAGGCGTGTGCCCCATCAGGATCAGACGCTCGTAGTAGGCGCAGTGCGCCATCCGCCCCCACTGCTGGGCGATCCCATGCCTGCACACCGCGCGGTGCAAGCAGGTGTCGCATAGGTTACGCTTTGTCATCGTCATCCTCCTTGTCGTACACCGTGCACCAGCCCTTTCGCCCGCACAGATCGCAGCACTTTTTCTCCGTGCGCATGACTCTGGTCAGGTAACCGGTGGTGTCTGCGCCGGTGGCGGCGCACTTGCTGCAGATGGTCAGTGTTTACATGGCTTGCCTCCTCACATCATCACGACGACTTGCCCGCTTTTGACCAGGTCGTCCAACTCCACGGCCAGGTATTCCTTCACGTTCCGCTTGGCCTCCAGCTTCCAGACGCCGCCATCTGCCTCAAACAAGCCGATCCTGCCGTTCTCATCCACCCGGAGCAGGTACTCGCTTTCCGGCTGTTCCACCTCCAAGAAAGTCCGGAAGGGCTGGAGCTTTACTCTCGGGTTGATCTCCACGTTCTGCCGCAAACTCACACCTGTCTTTGCCTCCACGGTTTGGGTCACCCCGTTGTCCTTGGTGGTGACGCCACTGTCCTTGCTCATCCGGCTCAGCAAATCCAACAGGTAGCGCGTCCCCTCTCCGGGGATGAACAGGCTCCTCAACTCGATCACAGCCTGCTCCTGGTCGCGCCAGCCCTGCCGAAAACCAGGCACATCCGCCGTCGCAGTGTACAGCGTATCCCGGCTCATGTCTGCCCGGTAGCTCGTACTGACGTACACCCGGTCATGGCCGGCCACCCGGACAAAGGCGAAGCCGCCGACTCTCTCGATCTCCTTGCGCAGCAGCTGGACAATGCTGTCCAGCCCGGTCACCTCATACACCGACGGGCGATCTACGTGTGGCTTGATGCGTGCAAACTCCTGGTTTGCGTACTGCTGCCCCGCCACCTCGATGATGGTCGGGTCTTTCAGGCTGATGATCTTCTCCACAAATTCTGCCAAAATGCCACTCATGTCTGTTCCTCCTTACGCTTTCCGATGCAGTTGCACGATCTTAGGTTCTTCCGCTTCTCCGCCGTCCATGTCCAGCTGCCCCGGCGTCTGCCGGACGGCTTCCACGATCATGGGGTCGCCCTGGTCATCTCGCATCATGTACAGGTTGGTGCTGACAGGCATCATGGGTGCCAAGGTGGTCTTCACCTCCGTGTCCATCTGCACCGTCTCCCGGTCTGCGCCGGCCTTGAATGTCAGCGTGATCTGGATCTTTCTCTTTGCCTTGATGTCCGTGTTGGGGTCTTCGATGTTCTCGGCGACCCGTGCTGCCTCATAGTCTACCCGTTCGAGGATGGCGCCTCTGGCCATCTCCAACAGACTGTCGCTTCTGTTCTGTTCATTCATCACTGTTCGTCCTCCCGTTGGCTTTCTAAAAAGTCTCGCATCCAGCGTTCATTCTCCAGGATCCTCTGCTCCTGCTCTGCCAGGCTCTCCTGTGTCGGCGGCATTGGAGTCGGCGCCTTGCTGGGCCGCTGTGCCGCACCGGTCTTCGTCCCCTTCTGCTCTGACAGCCACTTTGTCACCCAAGCCAAGATCGCCCGGTAATCGCTGTCATAGTGCTTCCCATTCGCCGCTTTGTAATGGCTCAGGTGCTCGATCATCAGCGCTGTGTCGGCGGGGCCATGAGCGTCGAGCAGCTTCTGGTGTTCGGCGTTGGTCATGGTCACGTTGTCCGCCCATTGGACTTTCTGTGATGCAAGCTTGCTTTGCTGCGTTACGCGCGCGCGGGTAGGGGACGTAGTCCCCTCACTATCAGTATCATTATCAGGTACAGGTTCAGGTTCATTATCAGCTTGATTTGCTTGACTTTGCTTCTTTTGCTTGCCTTTGGTTGCGTTTGCTTGATTTGCTTCGTTTTGCTTCTTTTGCTTACGGCTCTGTGCGCTTTTAAGTCCACCTTTTCGACCAGCTTCCCGGCGTTTTTCCACCTTCGCCCGATACCGCTCATCGTTGTCGTCCAGCGATCTGCTCACAAACCGCATGGCGATCTTCACTTCCGGGTCCGTCCCGGAATACGCCTCACCACGCTTTTCGTAGGCGAAGATCGCTCGGAACAACTCCGCGATCTGGCTATCGCTCAGGTCGAGCAGAATGTCCTCCAAGTCGTAATACAGCACAAAGCTGTTCTTCTCTTTCGCCATGCTGCCACCTTCTTAAAACGGCAGCTCGCCGTCATCTTCTACCTCCGTGAACCCGGTCGGTTCTCCGTAAGGCGCTGCGCTGGACTCGCTCTTCTTGCCGCCGCAAAAATACAGGTTTTCTGCCACGATCTCCGTCACGAAGCGCCGGACGCCGGTGTTATCCGTGTAGTCCCTGGCTTGCAATCTGCCCTCCACACAGGCCAGCTGCCCTTTGTGGAAGTACTTGGCCAGAAACTCCGCGCCGCCGCGCCAGGCGATGACCTGGAAGAAATCCGTCTCCCGGCTGCCGCCTGGCCGCTTGAAATCTCGGTCTACCGCCATGCGCACGTTGGCCACGGCAGTCCCCTGGGCGGTGTGGCGCAGCTCTGGTTCTGCCACCAACCGACCCTGAATAATCACTTTGTTTAACATGGTTTCCTCTCCTTCGGGCACACAATGACCCGGCATTTCTTCGGCACTGCCCGACGCACACACGCTTTGAACCACGCCTCGTCGCTGTTGGCGTCGCTCAGGTGGAGCAGATAGATCTCCCGGCACTGCTGCAGGGGCAAGGTGCTCAGGTAGCCGCACAGCTGGCCGATCTCCAGATGGGTGTTGCGGACACGCTTGACGGTGGCTTCCGGCATCCGGGTGCAGCGCGCCAGGATGTCCTCCTGGTAGTTGGCCTCGATAGCCAGGATGTTCACGCCTGGGAACCGGTACCGGATGTTCCCGGTGTCGATGGCGAACACCAGCTTCTCCCCGCCGCTCCCCCTGACCAGGTAGCCCACCGGCTCCCTGGCATCGTGGAAGGTGCGGAAGGCGATGACCTGGAAGCTGCCCACCTGCATAGGCTCTGAGCAGTCCTGCCCCACATCCGGTGCCAATAGGGTGGCTTCATCCGCCCCCAGCGCCTGGGCAGTGCCATGGGACAGGATGACCGGTATCCCCGCCGCCAGCAGCTTGTCCCAGCAGCGGGCGTGGTCGTTATGTTCGTGGCTGACCAGGCAGCCGGCCAGCTGGGAGACGGTGTATCCCGCCGCCCGCACCAGCTGACCCAGCCGCCGGTAGCTCAGGCCACATTCCAGCAGCAGGATGCTCTGCCCATCGTCCAATAAGTAGGCGTTGCCAGCGCTGGAGCTGGCCAATGGAATGAATTTCAAAACGGACACTCCACTCCTTCCTCAAGTACGGTTTGCTGGGGCTGCTCCTCCTGCTCCGGGAAGTCCACGGCGGTCTCCGGAGCGTGCATCTGCTGGTACTGGGTGGAGTTCTTGATCTTCTCCTGCACCCACTCCGGCAGCGCCGCGAAGGTCGCGTCATCCCACTGGTCGATGTTGAACACGTGCAGCTCTGTCTCCGTGGTCGGAGTGGGCATCCCCTTGGGGATCTGCATCACGCCGTCAATGTTGGCGTACTCGCCGGTGTCGTTGAGGACCACCTGGATCATGGCGCTGCGGCCCAGCATCTCATCTGTATTGAACGCCCGAATCTCCTCGTCAGAAAACGCCTTCCCCCGCCAGGAGGTCAGGAACTTCCGCAGGCCGGACTTGTTGCTGGTGCTGACCGAGAAGGTGCGGGACAGCTGCCGGGGCTTCATCTCTCCGTCCAATTCCGCCTGCTCCGTCGGAAGCTCAAAAGTGAACTGGATCTGATTGTTGTACCGAGTCTTGCCCTTGTACTCCGTCTGCTGCTCCCCCAAGTCGTAGATACCGATACAGATCGCCAGGTATGTCCCCGCCTCCACCGGCGGGATCTTTGCTTTTGCTCTGGTTCCGATGACCATACGCTCAATCCTCCCTTTCCAATCTCAACTGCCTATCCGTTTCGCTGACCACCATGCGGATGACCTGGGTGTCCATCTCCATGAGCTGGGTGACACTCTCGGCGTTGTCCACAAACAGCGGGCAGCGGATGCCCTTGGCCTGGCTCAGGGTCGCGATCACGTCCAGACCGGCGTTGATCTTCGCCCCGTTGTTCAGGTCGGCGTAGGGCACACCGTCGATGGTGGCCTTGCAGCAGTCCCGGAGACCGCCGTTGATCTGTTCCTCGAACAGCTGCCAGCGCACCAACCGGAACCGTCCGCTGACCTCCCGGCTGATATACTCCGCTTTGACCCGGGTGAACTGGTCGCACAGATCCAGCAAGCTATCCAGCCGCTCTGTCTCCGCCGCCGTCTGCTGCTGTTCCGCCATCAGCTCCGCCACACGCTTCCGGGCGGCGGTCAGGAACTGTTCTCCCGCCAGGGCGCTCTCCGTTCGACGCAACGCTTCCCGCGTCTCCGACCAACGCCGTTCCGCCTCCTGCTCTGCCTGCCGGGTGTCCCGGCTGGCCTGGGCGATCTGCGCCTCCAACTCCTGGAGCTGACTGGTCAGGCGTGTTTTCCGTTCTCCGTAACCGTCCAGGTCAGTGATGACCAGCGCTTCCGCCGCTGCCAGCTGCTGCGCCAGTTCAGCGCAGTCCTGCTCGTTCTGTGCCTGGTCGGCCCGCAATTCGTCAGCCCTGGCTTGGAGAGCTTCCAGCTCGGCCTTGCGCGCTCCCGCCTCTTCTGCCAGCTTGGCAAGGCGTTCTTTCTTGCGCTGTTCAAACTCATCCGTGGCCTTGGCCAGCTGATCCGCTGGCAGCGTCTGGCCGCAGGTGGGGCAGGTACCGCCGGAAAAGGTCATGGACTGTGTCTCCTTCCACCGTTCCCGACACGACTGGACGGCCGCCTGGCCTTGCTGCTGGCTCCGCTGGTTGCGCTCCAACTCCCGGGCGATAGCCTGCCCCTGGCGCTCCAAGCCTTCCTTCTGGCGGCGCAGCTGGGTTGGGTCTGCTGTCCGCTGCCCACTGCGATGGGCTGCATTCTGGCTCTCCAACGCCTCCAGCTGCATCCGCAGCCCGTCCCGCTGGGGCAGGAGCGCAGAGGTGCCCGCCTTGCTCCGGAGCTGCTCCAGCGCTTCCCTGGCGGCGGATTCCTGCCCTGCCAGCTCATCCCGGCGCGTGCGGAGGGCGGCAAAATCTACCGCTTCATACTCACTGATGGTGCGCTTCTGCTCGTCGATCCTGGCTGGTGTGGTCTTGGCCTTGGTCTGGAGGTTCCTGCGCTGCTTCTGGTAGGCCGCCTTGGCCTCCTCCACCGTCAGGCCACCCAGGGCATCCGCCAGCGGGGCGAACGCCGGGTCAGATGCCAGGACATCCTCGTCTGATGCGTCCTCTACCAGGTCAAAGAGGGCTGCTCTCCGGTTTGTCTCGCTCTCCCCTGCGCAGAACCAACGCAGGTCTGTCAGGGTGCGGAAGCTGTTCTCGTCGCACAGCTGAGCGACTCGGCTGGAAAACTCGTTCTTGGCCATGGGCAGGCCGTTGAAGCAGAACCCGGAGGAATGACCGTCGAAGGAAGCCTCTTTGTTCCCCCGCTTCTTGCTCCACAGCTCAAAATAAGTACGCTTGAGGGTCACTTCCTGACCGTCCACCGACAAGATCGCCTCCACACTGGTCTCCGCCCCATGGTCTGCCACGGCGCCGGTCTCGTCCAGAGGCTTGATGTCGAACTTGGCCGCGCCGCTGCTGTCCTTGCCGAACAGGAGCCAGCAGAAGGCGTCATAGACGGTGGTCTTGCCGGTGGCGTTGTCGCCGTAGATGGAGCAGTCCCGTCCCTGGAAATCCAAGGTCAGGCTGTGGCAACCCTTGAAATTCGCCAGGGTCAGGCGCTGGATCGTGATCGTTTTCATTGCTTTTTGTACCTCCTTGGTGTACAATACAGTTGGTATTTTACCTTTGCCGTCGTCGGAGATTAGGCCCTCCGGCGGCGGCTTTCTTATTCTTCGCCGAGATCGAGGATGTCCGCTTTAACCATAGCAAGCATAGTGTCCACTGCTCGTTCCCAGCCGGGTGCCGCAGTGTCCAACCCCACCTCTGTCTGCATCGTCTTGATGATAGTTTCGATGCCTTTCAGCATGGCATAAAACTGGACAGTAGAGCCAAGTCCCATGTTGTCCTTAATCTGTACCTCCTGAGTGCCTTCTGGCATGGTCAACAGCATCACAAACTTGTGCTTCTCCAAGATGTGGTTAATCATTTCCTCAAAGGAATCAAGATCCATTTTCTTGTCCATTGTCTTACCTCCTATATTTGGATAATCTTACTGGTACCGCGATGGCGGATACTCCGTAATTTGCCCTCCAGCGTCACCTCCGCTGCCGCCCGGTCACCCTTGCTGGGCTTACCCGCCCAAATGAGGGCACGGTGCATTGCGTACCGCGGGCACTTGTCGTGGCAGACCAGCGTCCTGTCCGCTTCCAACGTGCAGTCTCTGCACGGCCACAATCTCCGCGCCCGGCGCCACTGCTTATAGCAGACCGGGCACAGCTCCGCCGCGCCGACTGTCACCAGGGTCTGAGCGCTCCATAGGCGTTGGCAGTGGGCGCAGGGTTTACGTACCACGATAGTCACCTCGCTGCCGCATCCGCCCGAAGGCATCCTCTGCTACGCTCAGCAGCAGCGCCGTCGCCACCATCATTGCAACGCCGGGCCAGTGGTTGCCCTCCATCGCCATAGTCAGGCCGGATACCCCGGCTCCCAAGGCCATCAGACTGGACACAAGCCCCACCGTAAACTGGCAGGTATGTTTTACTCCAAGCATTGTTCTTCCTCCCCTCCGGCGATTGTCATTGCGATGATGGATTTGGATACATACTCGCCAAGGCTTTCATCAAACACATTTGCCTGCCCATTGATAAAGCCATCCGTGTTGCGTAAGAACCCGCAAATCCGCTCTGCCGCCATAACCAAAATAGGGATGTCGCAATACGGCGTCCCATTGAACAGGTCTTCCGCCTTGCGCGAATAATACATAACGCCTTCGGCCAGAACTTTGCGCGCCTCTTCTTCCTGCCCCGCGTCATGGAGCCTTAAAGCTGTTTTCGCGTAGTCCAATGTTATCCCTCCTTATACCCGCTTGGTCACGTCCTTGATGATCGCCAGATAGCTGTCCGCAGTGACGTCGATCTCCCGCTTGCCACCGTGGTCGTACAGCGCGATCACATACTCGCGGTCCTGGTCTCCGTACAGCTCGCAGGACACCACGCCGCACCGAGTCTGGCTCAGCAGCCAACCCAGGTTGCGTACAAACAGACGCCGGTCGTCGTCCCACAGCTGTTCTGCTCGCGTCTCGTCTGCTGGGGCAGGAGACACGTCAGCACTGGGATCCGGTGCGTGCCCGGTGAGGGCGTTGAGCGCTACGTCCAGCGCCTGGGCGTAGTTCATAGCTGTAGCCAACTTGTCATCGTAGGTCTCATTGAGTACCTCTTGGTCCTCTTTCCGCAGTTCTTCCAGCCGCTTGGTTGCCTCTTTTACGTCCATTCGTTATACCTCCTCGCTTACGTACATCTGCTGTTCCTTGTCCCATCTGCCTTCTAGCTGCGCCTTACAAGCGACACAGGTAGTGTTCACCGTTGCTCCCACGGCGTTGGTCTTGTATACCCACGTCTTGCCACAATCCGGACAAGTGAGCTTCGCTGTCGTCTGGTCTTTCAGCTTTGTTGTGTGTCCACACCTCTTGCAAGTGATTTCTTCCGCTCCGACTCGCTCGTTATATCCAAACATGTCTCCGCATTCCTCGCACTCAGCAAGGATGAACCCACGCCAGGCATCTGGTGCGTACTTCGGCATCCGAGGGGGAGCATCCGGTGCCTGCGGCTGTGCCGGAGCTTCGTGTTCCTCTCCTGCCTCCATGTTCCCAATCGCCAGCTTGGCGATCATGGCCAGCAGGGTTGTTTCCTGTTCCTTGGTCAGGTCCGCCTCGATCTTGACGGACTTCGTCGATACTTTGATCATGTGTGCCTCCTTATCTGTCTCGTTGCCTCAGTTGTCTCGTCTGCACCCGCCGACCCCAAGCGTCCGCCAGCATCCCGTATGTAATCCATTCCGGGCACCACCGCCGCTGGTAGTCCAGCAGACCCTTGCAGCGGCGCTGGCGGTATAGGCGGCATTTTTCGCATTTGGGACAGGTGCTGGGGTAGTTACCCATCGGTGTTGTGGGCAGCAGTACGCTCCCGTTTCTCACGCAAGGCTTGGATTGCCATACGGGTGGCAGTCAGCTCATCTTCCCACTCAATGTGGTCGTTCATCGCTTTGCTTTTCAGCCAGGCCAACGCTTCGACAGTTTCGTTTTCCTTTGCCTCAAAATAGCGGATTGCTTCTTCGATTTTCATGCTGGTTTCTCCTAAACTTCAATCGTTTTGCCGGTGTTCTCGTCTGCCCAGTGCCGCATTTGCGACACCGGAACGATGATGCGCCGTCCGACGCGGATGTACGGGAACCCCGCTTTCCTGATCCACTTGCGGAGCGTATCCTCACTCGTCCCCATCATCTCAGCCGCTTGCTCGATTCTCACGCTGATGGGCTCCACCTGGAGGATGATTTTTTCAGGTGGCGTTGCCTTGATCTCCTTTGCGTGCATAAGGTTCACCTCCTTGCAACGCGCGTTTTTTATGTTGTCCATCCTTTATCTCGCATGGTAAAATGCAATAGAAGGAGGAACTGATATGGATTTTGAATCTACTAGCCCCCACATTCGCATGACCGCCCTCGAAAATCTCCAGCGCATCAATAACGAAATGAGGGTATTGCCCGGCCAGGACTATGAGCTTCCAGAGGACTGCATTTACGGAAGCGGAATCACGGATGAATCTCTCTTAGACATCGTCTCTGCCTTGAAAGAGCAGACAGGCTCTCTGAACCGTCAGGTTGAAGAACTCAAACGCCAGGCAGATGTGCAGGCTGGCATTGAGACGCATCTCAAAGAAGAAGCAGTCACCCGTTCAAAGGACGACAGGAAATACTTCTGGCTGGGCGTCCTGACCAGCTTTGTGATCTCTATGCTAGTAGAGCACGGATCAGCGCTGATACGATTTTTGCAAGGATTACTCCCAGGCTAGCCCCCAGCACATACATTCCTGCTTTGCGCATCTTTTCACCTCCTTTCTCCGGTTGCAAGTAATTCTCCGTCGATACTCCAATACTGTTTCACGACACTTACAGGGTCGTCCTCTGTCCCACAGCCTTTCAGACTTTCCGTTACGATAACCACCATTAACTTTGCGCTGTCTGTTCCCCTAGGTCGGACGGCGCTGATTTTTTCTACCTTCATGCCGGTTCCTCCTTTTCCTGCTTTTCCGCTTCTTCCCTGGCCGCCGTCAGGCAGGCCAGGACAGCCCGAAACGTATCGGCTCC
>JABLTL010152285.1_pt1 | contig 23113 bp, 26 predicted proteins | sample 7160151 | NCBI WGS metagenome assembly JABLTL01 (sample SAMN14651223, study PRJNA627086) | human gut metagenome | isolation source: feces | host: Homo sapiens
AGGCTGTAATTCCTTCATGATCGAATCATAGGCTGCCTGATAGTTTTGTTGAACCAACTGATTCATTTCACCTTGTTTGGATTCAATGATTTCTACTTGTTTACTGGCAACGCTAACTTGTCCTTTAGCACTATCCAAAGTCAATGTCTTATCTTCCACATCCTTCTTTGTATCATGAAGCTTCGCTTCTAAATCACTCTTTTTATTTGTCTCAATCTTCGCATAGCTTACATGCACTTCATCTGCACATACATTTACCATTGTTGCGCTTACTCCCTGTAAAGCTGTCATCCCTGCGATTGCACTCATCAAAATCTTTTCACTGTTTTTCTTCATAATTTATTTCCCTCAATCTTTCTTTCATCCTTACTTGTATAAACTTTCTAAAAAATTAACCTACGCCATTTGAACATAACTATTATTTGCGCATAACGAATTAAAATTCGGTATATACTGGTTATCTTGATCCACGCATCTTGCGACTACCTCATATCGTGTACACTCAATATATTGTTCGGATTTCTCACCACATTCATGGCATCGAAATAACACAGGATACTGAACGGTTCTTTCACAAACTGCTCCCTTCACAAAAACACGATCCTTTTGATGAATATGTTCCTTTATAGATTCAGCCACATCCTTATATCCATGCACTCTAACTAAGTTATAGCGTTCTGTGCCCCCTCTCATTTCTTCATTCAATGCACGATTCAATTCTTCCTGCGCCTTCATAGGACGATTTATCACCAATGAAATCAAAGCACGATTCTTCTGTTGAGCAATTGGATTTGGGATCACTCCCGAAAATACAGCGCTATTGATTCCTTCTGAATCCGGTAAAAACGTTCCAGGCGACACTTCAAATTCATACATAACAATATCCGAATGTATCACACATCTTGTACGTGTACTTTCTTTTCCACAATGCGGACACGTGATAACTGTGGTCTCATTACACTCAAATGAAATCAAACGCCCATTTCCTAGAAAATAATCTCCAACCTTAACATAATTCATTGCCTTATCAATCAAGCTTGGTTCAATAATCAAACACTTAATACGTTCAAACTTATAGATATCATTACGATTGACATCCAACACAATCTCTAACGCTTCCTTATAATATGAATCACTACATACTCTTGGCTCTTCAGCCACAATTCCACCAATCTTACACTTATTAATACTCATAATCCTATTCCTCCTTATCAAAGCATCTCATGTGCCTCGTTACATCTCTATATGTAGGTAAGTCAAAAGAAATTAACCAAAGCGTAAAAAAAAGGAACCCATATTTTAAGTTTCGCTAAGTTTCATTTTTGGTGTGTAGATGATCAAAATCTCAATTAAATATCATTAGGAAAAGCACTAAAAGCCTTTAATCATCGGCTTCAAGGTGCTTTTTTAAAAATAGAAAATGGTGAATTTAAGTTTCGCTAAGTTTCGCTAAGTTTCATTTTTGACGTGTAGATGATCAAAATCTCAATTGAATATCATTAGGAAAAGCACTAAAAGCCTGTAATCATCGGTTTTAAGGCGCTTTTTTTACGCATAAAAACCAAACATATCAATTCCTCCGGTTTTACTAATTATAGTATGGATTCTTTCGATTAATCATTCATTTTATGAATATCCATTCTTTAATTTTCATATTCTATATAATTGAACAAATAAAAAAGTTTGTTCATTTTAGCACTCTATGCTTGACTCTGCTAATAAAAGAACTATACTATAGGTGTATTAAGAAATAAGAAGTACACAGGAGGTGTTAGATATGCGTTACTATCCAGTATTTGACAATTTATTTGATGATTTCTTTACAACAGATTCACAGGGAACTTCTTCAGTTATGAAGACGGACATTGTAGAAAAAGATGGAAATTATGAATTATCCATTGAGGTGCCAGGTGTTAAGAAAGAAGATATCCAGATGGAATTGAAGGATGGATATTTAAAAGTAACAGCTTCTCACAACACGAATAAAGAAGACAAAGATAAAGAAGGTCGTATCATTCGTCAAGAACGTGTTAGCGGATCTTATTCTCGTTCATTCTATGTAGGAAATGATGTTCACACAGAAGATGTTAAAGCCTCTTTCAATAATGGAGAATTGGTTGTCACAGTTCCTAAAGAAGCACCAAAGAAAATTGAAGAAAACAAATTTATTCCTATCGAATAAAGGTTCAAATAGTCGGTATACACACCGGCTATTTTTTTATTTCAAAACAAAAAGAGTCAGATTATCTGACCCTTAATTTTCAAAATCTAATCATACATACCCAATACATTATGGTAACTTTTAAAATATTTATAGAATTCCAAAGTAAGTAAGCACAATTGAAACAATCATAATACCAAAGATTATTTTCACTGTGTCTTTACCATTTGTTTTCTTTAAATGACGATAACAGAAAAGTGTTAATAAGACTGGCATAAAATGTGGCATAATTTTATCAATCAAATCTTGAACAACAATAGTTCCTTCTCCACTTGCAAATGTTAATGGTGTACTCACACTTACACTTGTTGATACAAGGCAACCTGCAACAAATAAGCCTAACACAGTTGCAGCACTAGAAATTCTATGAATTATTTCATTACCTTTTCCTGAATTAATAATATCCATTCCTCTGGTATATCCAATACGGAATCCATACCACTTAACCCCTTGGTTTATTACATTAAATACCACAAATGTGAATATAGCGCCAAATAAATTTCCTGAAACTGCCATTGAAGCTCCAATACTTGCACAGATTGGCCATATAGTAAACCAGAACATTCCATCACCTAATCCAGCAATCGGACCCATAAGACCCGTTTTAATTGATGTAATAGAGTTTTTTTCATCTTCTGGAGTTGATACTTCTAAAGCGGCTAGTAATCCAAATAATAGTGGAGCTAAAGTTGCATGAGTATTAAAAAATTCCAAATATCGTTTAATAGTCTTTTCTTTTACTTCAGTTGGTGCATCTTTATATAATCTTTTTAAGACTGGAGTCATTGTATAAAGACATCCAGCTGCTTGTTGTCTTTCATAGTTCCAACTCCATTGATAAGTTAAATGATGGATGAACATTTCTCGATATATCTGATTTGTCATTTGGAATTCGTTTGATACATTCTCCTGACGATTCAATTCATTTTTTTTCATAAATCAATACCTCCTTCTACATTTGCACTTGCAATAGAATCTTCTAATTTTTTTCGTTGGCAATAATTGTAATCATGAATACCTGCAAAAATTAATCCAACTAAAGATACACCTAAAATTGGAAGTCCCATATACGCTGCAAATACAAATCCAGCTACCAAGTACATCCACATATCTTTTTTCAACATCATTGTTAGCAACATACTAATTCCAACTGCAGGAATCATTCCACTAGCTACATTTAATCCATCAGTAATAAAAGCAGGTAACCAGCTAATGAAATCTTGCAAAATTGTATTTCCTAAGAAAACGGCAATAAAACAAGGAATAGCACGTACCAAGAATAATAATACTCCACTCAACAAATGCCATCGATTAGCCTTATCAAAATCACCGGTTTCTGCATCAATTTCAGCTTTGTGAATATGTACTGACAAATAAGTTTGCAACAATACAACAAGTTGTAAAATCAAAGTAGCAGCAGGTACCGCAAACGCAATGGCAACAGATACACCACCACCACTAGTAATTCCAGCTACAGTACCAATAACAGCACCTCCTGTAATATCAGGTGGATTGTATGCTCCAACTGAGTTTACGCCTAACCACATCAATTCTAATGTTCCCCCAATAATCAGACCTTGTTTTAAATCTCCCAAAATAAGTCCAGTCACTGTTCCAGCTAATAATGGTTTTCTAATTTGTAACTGAATACCTCCATCATCCAAAGAACATAACCCTGCCCATATAGCTACCAATAAAGCTTTTACTAACATTTCTATTTACCTCCTCCGTCTGTATTATCAATTACGTTTTTCATTTCAACAATTTCATCTCTAGGTATCATTTGTATTCTTACATCTATTCCCATCTCAATAATTTTTTTAAAAGCTTCTCTCTCTTCTGGTGTCACTGAAACTGCACGAGCTATCTTTGTTCTTCCATCAAGAAACCTCATACCTCCAACATTCAAATAATCAATTTGAACTCCTCCAGCAAGCAAACGATATGCATCAATCGAATTTGTAAGTACAATCATCGTTCTTCTTTTAATAGGATTTTTTTTGTATATACCAATAAAAGAATCAACACCAAATACTTTAACTTTAACATTTGCTGGTGCAGTCATTGAAATTACAGATTGTTGCATTTTATCTTGAACAACATTATCATCAACAATCAATACTTGTTCAATGTTATAATCATTAATCCATGTTGTAGCAATTTGACCATGAATCAATCGATCATCAATTCTCACTAACTCAATAGACATATTAATCTTCCTCCTTTTTTAAAATTCGATTCGAATCTTTAAAAATCGTTTCTTCATTTTCCAATAGTTCAGAAACCGTTTCACAACCACAATTTCTTTTATTTATTAGTTCGACTAAAATTGCAAGATTATAACCTGTTACAATTGTAATATTATCTTTTTCCATCAAAAGTTTTACGGCCACATTATTTGGCGTTCCACAAATTAAATCGGTAAAGATTAGTATCTCGCTACTAGTTTTTGATAGTTTTTCATAAATATCGTTCATCTCTTTTTCTATTTCTTGTACGCTTGAAGTAAGAGTTACAGATACTGTTTCTATATCATCACATCCTCCTATAATCATTTTTAAACTATCAACTGTACCTAAGCAAAACTTACCATGGCTTGTGATAATGATTCCTATTTTTTTCATCGAATCCACATCCTTTCAATTATATTCTCGCAATTCATGTGCCAACTTTACTTTTTTTCTAAATATGCTTATTTTCCATAAAAAGGAAGACACTTCAAGACAGATAAAAAGACAGATATAGTAATCTGCCTAATTATCCTGTAATATCTCTCTAATAAATTCACATTCCCCTTGACTAACTTTAATATTGAATGCATTCTCGATTATATGTATGCTCTTTTTTATAATTTGCATTAATTCACTTTCATCTATTACGTCACTATTACTTGCAACATATTCATCAAATAACAATCTTTCTATCATACAACATATATGAATAACTAATCGAATTAATATGTTATTCTCACAAATCTGGTTACTTTCTTTTTCCACTTTTTCAATAAACTCCAAGACAATTGGAGATATCTTCTGAGCATCTAAATACAATAAATATTTTTGAACAGATTCTAACGAAACATCCACAAACACATTTCTTTTAAACGCATGCATCATTTTGTCATTATCGATTAAATAATCGTGTCCTATCAATTTAAATACATTACTAACACCATCTCTCATTAAAATATCCTCTAAAGAAATAAATGGATATTCATTTGTATCAAGATTAACATTTCCAATAATGCATAGCACATCTTTATTTTTTGATGTTTCTCGAATAATTTTCTTTATTTTTTGAGGAGAATCATACGATAAAGAAACAATATCTATATCAAATATATTATTTTTTTCAAATATTTGTTTTAAATAAGTTTCTAAATATCGCGCTGTCCCTTCTCCTGAGCGACAAATAGTATATATTATACGTTCTGTATATTGCTCAATATACCCTTTAATTTGATGTTCCAAATTATGATTCATTTTTTGAGACATACGAATAATATCATTCAAAATTGCTTCTGTCGTATAATTTAAATAAGTTACTTTTCTTACTGATTCCAATAAAACTAGAGTATTAACTGTTGGAATAACAAATACTCTTTGAGATATTTTTTCGCTCAATATTTTCTCCATATTGGCTAAAGATCCCATATCCACAAACAAAATTATGTCACAATCTTCTGGTTCTTTATTTATATTATCTATAACTTCATTTATTACGTCATTAACATCTCTAGATAACGGCATATTAATAGGTGTTAAAAATGATCCATTTAATAATTCATTTACAACATTTGCAATATTCGATGCCAAACTATCACCATGAGCAAGTACCAGCATTTTCATCTTAGAATTTTGAGGTTTATGATTCTTAAATGTATCTAAAATGGAAGCAATCGTTTTAATTTGATTTTCGGGTATTTGAAAATGAAAACGACATTCTATTTCTCTAACTAAATTGCGACTTAATTCTACCAATTCTTCAGAATTCTCATCAAAAATAAAATTTAAATTATTTTCGCAATGATCTCTTATACTTTTTAAATAAAATGCAAAAGATGCATTTTGACTTTGCTCTAACAAGAAATTCATATGATATAAAATCCATTCGCGCACAAATGACATAATAGATTGGATATCATCATCTATGATAAAAGATGAATGCGTAGAATCATCTAAAGACATTAAAATTTGTTGTACATATGTTTCAAATTGAGATTTTATATCTATTTGCTTTCGCTCATTTGTAGCTGTAGGAAAAAACGAATCAATTTCATGATAAGGATAAGGCGGAACATATAGTGTATCTTTTACTATCTGATGAATGTATGTTTCTTTTGTTTTGCTGTCAATTTTATCAAAATTACTTTGCACCATTTGAGAAAGAGAATAAAGATGAACATTCAATTCAGTTAAAGTATCTTTTTTTTGTTCCAAATAGCTTCTAGCAACTGACAAACGAACATCATTTTTTAGTTGCCCTATATTTCCTGGTGGGTTATAAAAAATCAGAGACAATAAAGTATCTCTATCAATATGAATTGCCATTTGAGTCGCAATTGCTTCCATATTATAAAGATACATTATAAGTTCTTTCTTTTCTTCAACACTTTTCTTTTCAAGATTGGGAATGTTAATAACCATTGGTATACGTCGCATAAATGTCGTCAACAAATGATTATCAGGATTTTCTGTTGTCGCCATAATTAGCGAAACATTTGCTTGATGTTCAACACCAGACTCACCTAACATTCTATATTTACCTGTATCTATAAGATAAAATAGCATTTCTTGTCCTTCTGGCGGCAATCTATGAACTTCATCCAAGAATAAAACTCCACCATCAGCACGAGAAATTAGCCCTTCCCTAGTTTGTTCCGCACCTGTATAAGCACCTTTCACACTACCAAACAATTGACTTAGCAACAACTCCACATTATTAGCATAGTCAGCACAATTAAAAACAACAAACTTAGCTGTGTCTTTATAAACATGCTCATTCACTCCAAATTGATACATAGTTCTAGCAAATAAACTTTTCCCTACACCACTTTCTCCTAACAATAGTGTATGAAGAGTTCCTCCTGGATATAAGACACTTGCTTTAGCAGAAATGATTGCATTCTTCAAGCTCTCATGAGCTCCTATCAAATTTTCAAAAGGATCATCTAATTTATTAAAAGCGACACTTTTATTAGTCAAACTTGATAATGATTCACACGTAGAAGCTGTCCCCAATTTAATACCAGTTAAAGCTGAGAAAACATGCTGAGAAAAGAATTCAAATTTTTTATTTCCAGTAATTTTAATGATTTTTCCTTCCTTCCACAACTCATTTAAATCTGAGCTTGTATTATTTCTAGCTATATGCATAATACTAGCTATTTCATAAGATGTAATACCATTAACTCCTCTTTGGATATCTTTCAATTTATACTGTGTACTAAATTCTTCCACAATTTGCAACACTTTATCTTTTCTCAATTTAACCAACTCCTAAAACTAAAACAAATTACTATATACTATTGAGTAATTTATTAATAACTTGAAATTCAAATCTGACACAATCTTCAGCAATTCCTGGATCCATATTGTACATCATTCCACAAGTTTCTAAAGAAAATACTCCTTGGAAATTAATATCACTTAATGTTTTAATAAATAAATTCCAGTCAATTGTACCCAATCCACAAATTAAATGTTGATCTAATTGACCAAAATTATCATGTATATGTAGCACCTTTAAACGATTTCCTAAAATTTTAGCCATATTACAAGGATTTAATCCATTAATATTAGCATGCCCTGTGTCTAAGCAAGCTACAAAATATTCACTTCCTAATTCATCAATATAAGAAACCATCTCCTCTGCTGTCCTTAATGAAGTATCAACGGGAATATGAGTTTTATCATCAAATACAAACATATTTTCGATAGCTATTTGAATATTGTATTTTTTGATATAAGGAATGAATTCTTTGAACATATTTAAATTATATTCTCGCAATTTATGATGATCCTCTAAAGTTTTATAATTTTTAAATTTTCTTGGATGCATCACTATATATTTACATCCTAATATATTAGCTACTTCAAAACTTCTTAAAGTCATAGATTTTAAAAACTCTTCTTCTTTTAATTCAGTTTCTGTCATAGGTATATCCACTCTATGATGATATAAAGGAGCATGCAATTGATTAAACACAATGTGATTTCTATCTGCTACTTTTTTTATCTCTTTAGCATATTCCAAATAACTATCTAAAGCATATGGGGAACCAGGATAAGCATACATATCATAACTATAATCTAAAGCATCAAATCCTATAGCAGCATAAACTTCAATAGCCTTCTTTTCATCTTTAAATTGATAACTTAACTCTTCTGTAGTAATTCCTCTTTTCACTTTAAAAGCCCTCCTTAACTCTATAATAGAAATGTTTAACATTTTCTAATACATTGTCTTCCAATAATAGATGCATAACTGTTGTCTGTATGTATGTAAAAATAACGCCATAGATAACAGCTATCAAGCCATAAGAAAATAACCCCAGTAAAATAACAAATAAATTAATATAACGCATAGTTTTTGATACTTTAATTTTATTATTCCTATTATGAAGAATTAAAGCAATTACATCAAATCCTACTGTTGATGATTCAGCTGATAAACAAAGAAAATAGCCAATACCAACTAATAAACCAGCAATTAAAACACTTATAATCATAGGGATACTAGTAAAACCCAAACCAATTCCATTAAAAAAAAGAAAAAAACAACATATAACAAGTACTACTAACGATCGATTTTGCCAAATAACTTTTTCCTAAGAAAAACAAGCATAAAACTAACAACAAAATTGTAATACAATTTGTATAAAAAGAAATACCTAAATCAGTTACAGATGACAAAATCATAGAAAATGACGTAACGCCACCATTCACAATTCCATTTGGAACCGTTATAAAAGCATACGAAAACGTGATAAACAAATTTCCAACCAGTATTTTTAAAATTGAATTCATAAAGCCTCCTTCAATTTTATATACGCAATAAATATGCCAATATCATTGTAGTTAAATCCAAAATAATATATGATGTGTATATGGCAAAACTAGAAATAAAAACCACACAAAACATCAAACAAAAGCAAGTGATGTCATATCATCAACGTTTTGAGTTAGAGGTGTTAGAATTATCAAATCAAGAGTTAATTAAGATGATACAGAGTGAACTGGAAAGTAATCCTTTATTAGGGCAAGACTCTAATCTTGAAACAGGTAGAATTCAAAAAGAAGACAGTAATTTTGAATTATTAATGAATTATGTAGTGAAGGAAGAAACGCTTAGCGAACATCTACAAAAACAGATACGTCTTTTAAATCAAGACATTAATATCGATTTAGCATTTTTTGTTGCTGATATGCTTGATTCAAATGGTTATTTAAATTATTCAAGCCAAGAATTACTAAAATATTTCCCACAATACAATGAAAACGATTTAGAAAAAACAATTCGAATCATTCACAATTTGGATCCATTAGGCTGTGCAGCACGTAACGTTAAGGAATGTCTATTATCGCAAACATCGGATGTAAACACTCAAAAAATAATCAAAGGTTTTTTACCTGATGTAGCATTAAATCACCTATCAAATATTTCAAAACAACTAAATATACCATTAAATGAAGTACAAAAATCAATAGACCATTTAAAAACTTTAAACCCCAAGCCTGGCTCAAATTTTTGTAATACATCTTTATATTTAAGTCCGGATATATATTGCTATGTAGAAAGCCAAGAAATATGTATCGAACTCATGAACGAAACTTACGGTCTATATCGAATTCCATTATCTTTATCTAACACAGAAAAAAAGACAAAACAATATGCATTATGGGATAATAAATTAAACAATCTACTATTAGCAATCAAAAAAAGAAATCGTACCTTATTAAAGATAGTTTCTTATATTTGTGAATATCAAAAAGATTATTTTTTATATTCTTCTGAATTAAAACCTTGCACAATGAAAAGAATCGCTGAATTAGCACAAGTGCATGAATCAACAGTAAGTCGTTGTATTGCAAATAAATCAATAATATTTAATAATCAAATAATACCTTTAAAACATTTCATTGTTAAAAGTATTGCTGATGACAGTACATCCGAAATTCTAAAAGTCATTCAAGATATTGTAAAAAAGGAAGATCCTTATCATCCATTAAGCGATGATAAAATATCAAATCTACTCAACGATTTAGATTATCAAATTTCCAGAAGGACTGTTGCTAAATACCGTGATATTCTAACAATTCCTTCTTCATCGAAAAGAAGAAAGTTGAAATAGCAATATTTATATTATAGTTTTTCAGCTATAGTAGACAGAATTTTCCATTATTGAGTGCACATATATTCAATATTAAACAAGCAGAAATAAAGACTTCGAATCACTACATGGGCTCGAAGTCTTTTTCATACTATTTAATTTATTATCTCGTTATTGCTAGATACGCATAAAATAATACAATAGCTACAACAACTGCTATCAATACAGTTACAAGAGTTTTCTTCATACAAATTCTTTATCCTTTCGCATCTTCAAAAACAATATCGTAATCATTTGAATCATAGATATTATAGATAAAGTTCTTTAATACCTTTTCAGCATTTGATCTTGCATTATCCAATAAACCATTATCAAGTGCTATCTGCTTAGCATCTTTACCCATTTTAGTTCTAAGTTCAGCCTTCTTTTCTTCAGACAGATTATTAAACATGCTCTCTTTCTCGTAATACACATGTTCCGAATCAGGCACCATACCATTTGTTAAAATCTTTGCTTTTGGTAATGGTACTGTAATAACCCCCTTTTGATTTTCTGTCTTTGGTTCTACAGTCGGTTTAATTTTTTCAAAATCATATCCTGCTGTGATTTGAAAATCATGAGAAAAAATACATACTGAATTCGTAAATGGAATATTGATTTTCTTATCGAATAGATGACGATTTTCATCCATAGCTTCCACGACTGTCACATGAGCTTCTTGTGTTGCCAAGGTTCCAATATCCTTTAAACTTAATTCTGTAACAACTTCCATATGTCCAGAGTCATCCTCTTTATCAGTTACTCTTCCAATAAAATAAAACAATCCCCCAACTATTACCGCAACCACTACCAAACTAATAATATTAGGATGAATAATTCTATTAACAATCTTTTTTAACGTTTTCTTTCCTGACGTCTTTTTTGGTTCGTTTGTGTAATCTTCCATAAATACATTCCTACCCTTTTCCCTTTAAATGAATCATCTCAGCCTAATCAAATATTACATTCAAAAATTTTAACCCAACATATCTAAATTGTCTTTTTAAACTTTTCAAAATATCTAATAGTATCTGTAAACATCTGATTCCATTATATCCAAACAAAGAACTAAAAGCCATAGCTATTATAGTCTAAAGAATCATTCATCAATAACGGGCCAATCATGGCCAATTCTAAATAAACTGTCAAACAAATCACTGCAACTATAAGGCACCATATCATAGAAGCATACATCCTTGTTAGCATCTACAATAACCATATACCCCTTTGATTTAAATATGAAATATAAATCACATTGTGTTTGAGTAATTCGATATTCTCTCATTGCATTAAAAGGCACATTGAATTTTTTTATAATTTCTTTTGCAATATCCTCATCCGTTTGACATTCATTAAAATAATATTCAAAAGGTAATAAAATCATAATATTCTTATTAGTAGCTAACAATTTTTTAATAACATTCACTGCTTTTAATAATTTATCATCACCTATTTTGTATCCATCAGTTAATATTCGAGGCCATTTTATAAATACTCTCATCATATTATAATAACCCATTTCTTGTTTATTATTCGCTAATGAATAGGCGATATTCCCATCTTTTGTCTTAAAAATACGCATACCAGTAGATGTACGAGCATGCATTTGTTCTGGTTCACATAGGATTTTAAAATCAATATCATAAAGTCCATTTAAATGCATCCGCCTCTGAATTACTTTGCTCTTCTTGATGCCAAAAAGGAACTCCTCCTTTTGCATCAATCAATTTAGAATTATTTATAAAATCAACCATAAATTTTTCGTAATTATAATTACCAATTCCATTTATAAAATTATTTCTCAATACTGCTACAGGAATTTCTTTTTCATTCAAATCTTCACCCATTTTTATCACCAATAACATTATAGAATATTATATTGAAAAAAGTACTAAGCTTTGGCACACAATCATAAAGACTTCAAATCTCATTTGATCTGAAGTCTTTATCTGTCCTATCAAGCTTATCTAAAATGATAATTAGTAAAAATATTCATCGATATTCGAATCAATATCATATCCAGAAGCCTTTGCTTTTTCAATGATTTTATAACACTCATAACGACTATCCAATCCATGTCTGCCAAATTCTTTATCGCATTTAGCATCATCAAATTTTATACCATATGGATGCTTAGCCCATCTATCATCGTCAATCGCAATCTTTGCTTTTACCTTCATTTTACTGTCCCCCTTAAATCCATTTAAATCCTTTCTCTTTTCTTAATGCACCAATTGTTTTGTCCTTACGAACCTTACGTCCACTCTCATGACGAATACTTCCAGTAGGAAGACCTCTTGTTTTCTCAAAAGTTCCCACTGTACAATTGCTCTTAGCTTTTCTAAACATAACATTTTCCTCCTTGTTATAATGAAACATGCTGTGTAGTTGGCATGTTGAATAAACTGTGAATTGCTGTTCTAAATCTAGTAAACAAACCTTCTTCAATTGGTTTTTGATCATAACCCTTGATTTTTAGGTATGCATCCACAAAAGCTTCTTTAACCTCTTGTACATCCATTTCAAATGGATAGTACTCATCCAAATCCTTACTTTGAATATAATCAGCCATCTGCTGTAAATGCTTAGTGAACTGAATCACTCCAGTACCATAAAAATCATCAATCAAATGAGGTAGTCTAGACAAGAAACAAACTCTAAAGCCATGATAATCCTTCTTGATTTGAATACGATTGTTTGTGAATACAGCAACCTTTTCGATTCTCATATTCTCAAATCCAGCATCCTTTAGAAGTTGTTTAATGATTTCCGCTCTAAAATCCATCTTAGCACCCAAGTGACTATCAAAACGTTCATATCTTCCTGTTTTGTACATGTCACCATCTTCATCAATATAAACATCCTTCTTAGAATTCTTAACCTCAACAATTGTTGCCACACCCTGCTTTAATACAAGAAAATCAATCTCCGTATTATGAACACCATCTGACAACTGAAGATTTCTTAAAACAACATGATTTGATTTCATACGACTCAAATACTTCTCAACCAAATCCTCACCAAACATTCCAGACTGTTCAGCACGAATTAGATTCGAAAACACATCAAACAATTTAGATAATCTCTTCAATTCCACACTCGCTCTATTTCCAGATAAATCATTCATCACATTCATCTGATCCATGATATCTGATAAATGCATACCCTCAATAGATTCATCTTCAAATACAATCTGAGCCATTTCCCTTTCCAATTGTTCCATCTCAGGAAGAAGCTCTTCCCTAGAATAAACATTCTTACTTAAACCTTTCAAACCACTTAATAAACCTTCTCTTTTCATCATTTTCTTTTCCTCCTATTTATTAGCATTACTCTGCTTTTTAAACTCCGACACATCCTTTACATGCATTTGGTCCGCCAACTTTCTATTTCTTTCAATCTTCTCTATTAAACGAATCATGCGTAAACGATTATCAACAGTTTTCATAACTAACACCAATCTTTCTTCTTGATATCTTCAAGCATCTATATCATAATTTTTGTAGAGCATTTTCTACAGACAAAAGAATGCGTAAAAAAATACACTTTTTCGCACTTTTTGCGAAATACGAAATGAGTGCATAATAATGAGTGAACAAAACAAAAAGAAGTTTCAAACTCCCTACGAAGAATATCGAGTTAAAGCTGGATATACCAGAGAAAGTGCAAGTGAAGAACTAAATGGGATTTCACCAGACAAAATCTACCGAATTGAAAAAGGTAAACAAACAGCTGCACCAGACATTGTTCTACAACTAGCTGATTTATATCACGCACCAGAACTATGTAACTATCACTGTACACACAAATGTGAAATTGGACAAAAATACATTCCACAAGTAGACGTACAAGATTTACCAAGCATTATATTAAGTACAGTCGCAACACTAAATGATATTCAACCATTAGTAAATCGTTTAATTCAAATCACAATGGACGGAAAAATATCGGATGATGAAATCCCAGACTTCGCTCTAATCAGCACAAAACTAGATGAAATCTCAACTGCATCTGACGTATTAAGATTATGGATTGAAAAGACAATCCAAGTAAACAAACTAAATGGAACATTATTCTACGAAGAGGTGGATAAGTTAAAAAAATAGAAGGTTATAACAATTTTCGTTATATCCTTCTATTTTTTACCCAGCATCATATACAAAGGGGCTGTAATGGATAAAAAAGTTTTAGCTTAATTAAAAGAACCGAATATTCAAGATTTAAAAATCTCTTTCTTGTTTATTCTTTTAAGAAAATAATCAATGAAATTATGATTGCCAAGCCTCCTAGACCTTTATTGAATGTGAGTGCTTCATTCAACCATAAGATTCCAACTATCATGGAGGTTACTGGTTCTAACAAACATATGAAGCTAGCTCTTGTGCTTCCTAATAATAGTACACCTTTTTGTAGTAATACTGTTGCTAAAAAGGATGAGGATAAGGCTAGTACTAATAATAGGCCGTAAGATAAGGCATCCATTTTAAATACAACGTCCTGCATAAACAGATTCATTGTAAAGATTTCTATTGTAGTAAAGAGTGCCAAATAGAAGGATAGCTTTAAAGCGTTCATTTTCACTAATCCAGTCTTATCCATTTTAACCAAGTAAAAGGCATAGGTTAATCCGGATGTGATGGCTAAAAAATATCCAAATAAACTCCCATTGCCTTTACTCATGAAACAAATGATACCTACTAACGCAAATGATAGTGATATTATTTGTTTCTTTATTATTTTCTCCCCATAAAAGAAACAACATAATATAGCTACAAACAATGGATATAAAAAGTGAAGGCTTGTTGCGATTCCTGTATCCACATAATTATAGCTTTCATTTAAAATAATGATTGTTAGTCCAGAACCAAATATTGAAATAAGTATTGCAGATAGTAAGTCCCTTTTTTCTAAGTACAAATCAATCTTCTTTATTTTCAAAACAAAGAACAATACTATGGTTACATAGAACACTCTAAAGAAAGGTATTGTGAGTGAGGTGGCTCCTCTTGCGATAATGATTTTCGTTAATAGCGGCATTAAACCGAATATAATGGCACTTAATGCTGTGTAAATATACCCTTTTTTCATAATCAACTACTCCCATTCCCATAACACAAAAAACAACTGCGCTATGCAATTGTTTCTTCTTAATAATTCACTCAACAAACCTTTCTAAGATTATTGCATAGTCTTATTAAAATAGTTTGTTAATTGTGTATTTAAACCTTGTTTCAAGTCTCTTCCATGATCATTTGCCAACATATAAGCAATAACTTGATAGAAACATAAGTGTTTTAATTCATAGAAGTATGGTTCATCACATTCAAATTTAAAATCATTTTCATCAAGCGTGATGTCACCCACCATATAACAACATCCAATTTCATTTTTTAAGAATTTAGAAATGGCTTCTGTCTTATTGTCTTCAAACCCTTTCTTTGAAGCAACAAAGAACAATTCGTTGTTATTAAACTCATTTTGAGGTCCGTGAACAAATTCTTCTAACTCATAAGTTTTTGTCATATAAGGAATCATTTCCATGAATTTAATATCCGCTTCAACACTAATTGGCCATAAACTATATGATCCAGTAAATAAAGCTACATTTCTTTTCATTAAATCAAATTTATGATTCTCATACCAAACTAGAGCTTGTTCTACAATACCATCCAACTGACTATTAACAGCTAGTAAAGTATCCATATCTTGGAAGCCGGATAAATAGCATCCTAATAACCAGCATGTAACAATACTTGTCGATACACCAATGGTTCTATATTTATACTCTTCATGTTTACATCCCATATCAATTGGATTCTTGCTGACTTTCGCAATTGGAGATTCCAAATCACCAATGATAGATGCAACCATATATCCTTTTTCTTGTAGATCCATTACATCGTCATAGACTTGTCTTGTAGCTCCCGTTTGAGAAATAAATACATATAGAATTGTATCACTCTTTTTATGCGTCTTTTGCTGACTAAACACATTTGGATAAATAACATCAACATCTAGATCACATTGATTTTCAATAAAATATTTTGCGACAGAAGCTGAATTGTATGAAGATCCACTCGCAACAAATACAATCTTTTCAACCTTACCCTTACATTCTGATAAGCATTCAAATTGTTTAGGATAATTCGCTACGATTTCCTTATTTAATTCTGGAATTCGTTTTATACAGTCTAAAAATGACATATTAAGTACCTCCTAAATCAAGCCACAAATAACTAATACGAATGAAATTACGATTGAAAGTAACAATAAAGTAGTTGCCTTCATTTTCTTAACTTGTAATAAGTAGAACATGAACAATGTATATAGTAATGGCAATAACATAGGGAACATTTGATCAATGTAGTCTTGGATAACGAATTTGTTTCCAGATACTGTGAATGTTCCAGTAAGTGACAATGCAACCATACTTGCAGTCATCGCACCAATAACCATTAAACCAACAATTGTTGCAGCTTTTGTGATTTTATCCAATACACCACTACCCTGGATATTTCCCATTAAATCTGTACCAAATGCATATCCTGCAAATGTACAATAGTATTTAATAATCAAGTGTGGAATATTATAAACTAACAAGAATACTAACGCTCCTAATGGATTTCCAGCTTGGCATAATGATAAACCAATACCTGCAGCTACGACACGTAAACTACCCCAGAAAATTGAATCTCCAATTCCACTTAATGGACCCATTAAAGCAACTTTTACGGCGTTGATTGAACTCTTGTCGAAATCAGGGTTAACACTTGCTTCTTTTTCCATTGCAGCAGCAATACCCATGATTAATGTTTCAATATGAGGAGTTGCATTGAATACAGCTAAATGTCTTTCTAATGCATCACCTTGATCTTCTTTATTATCATAAATTTCTCGGATTGCAGGCCACATTCCCAAAGAGAAACCTAGACCTTGTTGTCTTTCATAGTTGTATGAATGTTCCATCACGAAAGAAGCTTTAAACATATTTTTAAGCATCTTCTTTTCTGCTGGTGAAATTTGCTTAATTTTATCTGTGAAATTACTCATCGAAAAGCGCCTCCAATTCTTTATCTTCTACTTCATCACTCATATTGTCAGATTTACTGTGTCCAATTTCAAATACTACGATAAACGCAACTACAACACCAAAAGCAGTAACGGCTAATACACTTTGAGATGCGAATGCAACCATAATGAATCCTAAGAAGAAGTATAATGAGTTCTTTGAAGTCATCATAGGTTGTAACAATAAAGCGAATCCTACTGCTGGTAATAATCCACCGGCAACTTCTAAAGACTTCATAACTACTTCAGGAATATTATTTAATACATTTTCTACAACTGATGATCCGAAGTAAATTGTACAGAAACCTACTAATCCATAAATAGTACATTGTAAAATTAAACCAAACCAGTTCAAAGCATGCATTTTACCAACTTGAACTTCTCTAGCATATTTACATGCCAAGCCCATATACCATGAACGAACGATAAAGCAAACGATTTTAATTGATTGACCAAATACTGCAATAGGGAAGCCTAATGTAAAGGCAACTTCTGGTCCTTTTCCTGTAATAATAGCCAACGCAGTACCAATACCAGCACCTAACATTGCATCAGGTGGTACAGCTGCACCAATCTGAATTGCTCCCATAAATACTACTTCTAGAGCAGCACCACATTTTGCACCCATTACTGGATCTCCTAGAGCAATACCCACTAATGTACCAACAACAAGTGGTCTAAATACCATTGGTGTAGTTAAACATTTTTCAACAAACCAAACACCAAACAATACAAGGCCTACTAACAACGCCTGAGTAAACATGTTTTATTCTCCTCCTCTTTTTTTATTATTAAGGTCTTACCTTTTCATAACTAACAGGTTTATCTGATGGAACCTGTCTACATTCAATTTTGTAACCTAAGCCAACTACAGCATCTAAATTTTCAATATCTTCTTTTGTAGCATTTACTGCTTTAATTAATTCAGTCGTATTTTCTCTTCTTGTCATACCACCCAAATTAACCAATGGCTTTTCATCTAATTCTTTACATAATCTTAATAAATCAGATGTATTATCCATAACAACCAATACTTTTAATGGTTGCAACTTAGGATTCTTTAACAATTCAACAGCCTCTTCAACTGGACGAATCGCAATCTTAATCCCTGATGGGCAACACATTTTTAAAGCTTTTTTCTTAAACTCATCCTTAGATGCAGCATCTGATGCGATTACTACTGCGTTATATCCCAAGTCAGCCTTCCATGCATAGGCAACCTGTCCATGTAATAATCGATCATCCATTCTAATCATAGAAATCATATTTTCCACACTCCTTTTCTATAGATCAAAATCATCTTCAAACTTATCTGGATTTAAGTCGACCAACATCAATTGATTCTTTGATTCTTCAATCACTGAATTCAATTCTTCATCCGAAATTCCATTTTCAAGGCGAACTGCTAATTCCAACAACAACGGAAAGTTCACACCTGTGACAATTCGAATGTTTTTATACTTTTCGGTTTTCTTTATAACCTCTTGATTTACACTTCCACCATATAAATCTGATAATACAATTAAATCATTTTCTTTATTTTCCTCTAAATATTTTTCTAACTTCTTTAAATCTTCAATTCCCTCTTGATTCTCATAAAATGATAAAGCATCAATATTGTTTAAATTTCCCATAATAATCTGTAAGCTACTCAACAAACCCTTTGCCAAACTTCCATGAGAACAAACTAGAATTTTATTCATAACTTCATCTCCAATCCTTTTTTCAGCTATTTATTTTAATATTTAAATTGACGATAATATCTTCTGATATTTAAATCATGTCCAGTTTCTCTTTCGAATAAGTAAGCCAAACGACCTCTTGTTAAAGCATTGAATGCTAATGGAGATAAGATTTCAGCAAATTCTTCAGAGAATCCAGGTAATACATAATCTTGTAAATCAATAACAGTTAAGTCATCTGCATATTGTACTAAGAAGCGTTCAGCACGTTCATCTAATGGACGATAAACATCTACACCCTTAACCAAATAAACTGGAACATCTTTTTCAACCAATTCTAATACGCCATGGAAGAAATCAGCACTTGTTGCAGCTCTTGTTCTCATCCATTGCATTTCTTCTAGAATACACATTGTGAACATGTTGATTTCGCCCCATACGATTCCTGAACCAATCCACATTTGATATGGTGCTTTTGAATATTTCTGAGCAATTTCTTCTGCTTTAGGTTCAAATTTTTCTTGAATCGCAACAACTGCAGAATATAAATCTTTACATTGATCCGCATATTTTTCATATTGATCAAATTCACCATGATTATAAATCATTCTTAATGCGATCAAGTTAAACTTGAAATAAGTGTGTGTCATTCCAGGAATAGGTGAAACAATTGGATAATCCGTATATTCAGCTAAAGGACAATCCTCAGTGCCAACCAACGCGATTACTTTAGCTCCTCTTTCTTTACAATATTTACAAGCCTGTACTGTTTCAGGAGTATCCCCTGATTTACTTCCTGTAATTACTACTGTATGATCATCAATCCAATCAGGTTGTTCAACCAATAATTCTGCACCATTTTTTAGAATGCAATCATAAGTAGAATATTTATCAAAAATACATTTAATAGACATTAATTCAAAAATTGTTCCTCCAACGCCAGTTAAAACAACTTTTGAAACACCGTTTGCACAAACCTCATCAACAGCCTTTTCAATTGTACCTCTTAAGCCATAAACTTCTTGTCCTTCTTTTAAGAACGCCTCAACATCGTAGTTATACATTTTCGTCTCCTCCTTGGTACGTATACCAATTACACTCATATAATACCAGATTATATTTATACGTCAACCACTTTATTCATTTTTTAACCATTTTTTTTCATTTATCAAATCAAATCCATTTTACAAGCGTTTTCATGCACCAATCTAACCTATACTGTAACCAATAAATAATTATCTGGTTTCACAAATGAATGTATTGGAATACTTGATTCATTTAAAAATAGACATCTGCTCTATTTTACACCACTTTTGGCCTATGCTTTTGAAAATGCATTTCATAAATTGGTTGATTTTTTTATATTTTGGTTTACTATTATATTGTATGAATATATATATAATCATTCTAGAAAGGAACTCACCTATATATTATGAACATTGACGAAAATGTATTATCTGAAGAAATAAAACATTATATTGAAACAAATAATTATGCAAAAGACGATAAACTACCAAGCGAACGCTCATTGGCATCTTTATTCAACGTATCCAGAGCATTGGTCAGAAAATCATTAATATCGCTTGTAGATGTCAATTATCTTTATGTCAAAGATAAAAGTGGATATTACTTTAACGGATTCAAAGAAGACATTAATTTACGTGATCTATTTTATCTAAAAAAAGATTCACCATTCACATATAGTGTAATCACAACAAAAAGAACCAAAGATAAAAAAATCGCCAAACGAATGAACATTTCTTACGATTCAACTATCATTCAGGTCATAATGCTTGTAAACGATAAAGTCAATACAACTTCATTAATGAATGCTTTTCTATATTCTCCAGATTGCGAATCTTTAAAAGATAAGGAAATTTTTGAAATCATAAAATCAACTTATTCAAATTCAAAAGAAGAAAAAGGGAAAATATATACTCGAGACGCAAATGAATTTGAATTACAATTAATGAATTTTGACAATGAAATGAATGTATACAGATGGAACGCAACCTATACGAATCAAGAAAACATACTCCACATTGAACATTCTTTTAATTTAGAAAAATATGAGTTTTTAGGGTGGTAACACAAAAGTATGAGCAATAAATTACCTTTATATAAAAAAATCAAACTATCTTTAAAAGATAAAATCGATTCCGGTGAATACCTTGCCGGAGAAACGATTCCTAGTGAAAGAGACTTAGCTAAAGTATTTGGTGCAAACCGTGCCACTATTAAAAAAGCCATTCAATCTTTATGTGATGATGGAATTCTTTACACTATACCCGGCTCTGGGACTTTTGTGAAAAAAGATGAGGAGAATTATATGCTTGGAATCTTTGACGACAAAGCCTTTTCAAGTATTTCAGCAAAATTTAAAACATCCGGAAAAAAAGGACACGATAAACTCGTTAGTAATTTTACATTCAAAGGTTTCGACGGCATCGCAAGCAAATTAAATTTAAGCAATAACGATGAAATCTACACAATCGTAAGACAACGATTTAACGAAGAAAATCAAATAGCTGCCTTAGAATATTTCTATACAAATAAAGCTTTATTTCCAGACATCGAAAACTATGATTTTTCAAAAATATATCTATATGACTATATGGAAAAAAACAATTTAAAACCAGCTAAATTTGAACGAAGCCTATCCATCATTCATGCTCCAGCTACTATCGCAAAACTATTAGACATCAAAAAAGATCGTTTAATTTATTGCATCGAATTTATTGGTCGCACTCAAGACGATCAAATTGTGGAGTACACAAAAAGCTTTATGGATACAAGTAAAATTAGATTTGAATACACTTTATCGAAAGACTAGAAAAAAACAGAGGTTGTGGATTGCTACAACCTCTTTCTTATACCCTCATTTTCATTATGTTTTTATTTAAAGTATGAAATTCTATACCCCTCTTCCAAATACTCTACATCAAGATCAGGATATTTATCATTAAAATAATTCATCATGTTTTTTAATCCACCAATTTCACAACCCGCATGATTTACTACAATCATAGGCAAATCATTATCAATGGCATATTGAGCATCCTTATAATTTGTGATTCCATCATCCGCAACAATCACAACGTCTGGATTGAATTCTAACATTTCAAAGATATCTGTTCCAGCACCAGTACCAATAGCTAAATGACATACTTCTTTATTAATGTCTCCAAAGACATAAACTCCCTCTTCACCATCAGACTTTAATACATTTGAAACATGTTTAGCCAATTCTGATACGGTTTGTTTAGGAATAATCGCATGCTGATAATACGAATTGATTGCTCTATCCTTAAAATCAAAGCCAAGCTTTTTAGCCCATACATCACTCACACCATACTTTGGAATTGAATCCCAAACATCATGACAACGATAGACACAAATATTACCCTTACGTAATAATTCTTTCTTATTTTCGATAGACTCTACTAATTTAGTTTCCAAATGCGTACCCGTAGTATAGAAAATATTCTCATGAGAAATAATAAAGTTAATACCCTTTTCCAATGCTTGCTCAATCACCCTATTTGTAGCCACCCAACAAACACCAATCTTCTTTACTTCTTGATCATCATCACCAAATAAAACACGATCCCGAGTACAACGATTCCAACGAACCCAAGTACCCTCTTGTTTTAGAATTTCAATTACATCTTTAATCTTCATGATTTTCAATCCTCTCAATAATTTTTCCAGCTTATGATTCACATCATCAAAATCATCCGCCATAGCCCCTTTATCAATTAAAGAATAGAT
>JABLTL010186756.1_pt1 | contig 23074 bp, 20 predicted proteins | sample 7160151 | NCBI WGS metagenome assembly JABLTL01 (sample SAMN14651223, study PRJNA627086) | human gut metagenome | isolation source: feces | host: Homo sapiens
TCCATTTTTTCATCACACTGAACTGTGTGCTCAATAAGAATTCAGGAATACCATAGGATAAAACGCCGCCAGCCACATGAAGGGCTTCAAAAACGGTCACATCATATCCAAGTTTGGCTAAATCTCCAGCACAAGTTAATCCTGAAGGGCCACTCCCAACAACAGCAACTTTATGTCCATTAGATGGGGTTTTCTTAAATTCAACAAGATGATTGTCACGAGCATAGTCCGCTACATATCTTTCAAGCCTTCCAATAGCAACTGGTTCGCCCATTCCTTTAACCACCATCTTACCAGTAGTTTCATCTTTAACACGAATAGGCATCTTCCCTCTTAAACAGTTCTTTTCACATTGTGACTCTTGAGGGCAGACACGACCACAGATACTAGAAAGGGAGGATGCTTCTAAAAGGACATCGTTTGCTCCTTTCAAATCATCTTCACGAATTTTAGCGATGAATCCTGGAATATCGATATGAACAGGACACCCAGGAACGCAAGCTGGTTTAGGGCAATCTAAGCAACGGAAGGCTTCGTCAATTGCCATTTCATGAGTATAACCTGAGGTAACTTCTTCAAAGTTATGCGCTCTTACTTTTGCTTCTTGAGAAGGCATCGGATTTTTATCCGGTCTCATGTTAACTTGATACTTTGGCATCTTATTTAGCCTCCTTAAATAGATTGCAGGTTTCTTCGTATTTGTGCTTTTCCCATTCGCGGTAAATTCCACCACGGCAACGAGCTTCATCGAAATCTACTTCGGCACCGTCAAAATCTGGCCCATCGACACAAGCAAATTTGGTTTTGCCTCCAACCGTAAGACGGCAACCACCACACATACCCGTGCCATCAATCATGATTGGGTTCATGGAAACCACAATCTTGATGCCTTTTTCTTTACACATCTTAGCAACGAATTTCATCATGACGATTGGTCCGATTGCAATGACTTCATCATAGGCGTTTCCTTCATTAAGAAGGTTTTCTAAAGCGTTGGTGACCAAGCCTTTTTCTCCAGCCGAGCCATCATCGGTCATGATTTTTAAAATATCGGAACAAGCTTTGAATTCATCTTCAAGGATGACAAGATCTTTGTTTCTAAAGCCAACAATGGAGTGCACGATAGCTCCTCTTCTATGAAGTTCTTGAGCAATTGGCATAGCGATTGCACTTCCTGCTCCACCGCCAATAATACAGACCTTCTTTAATCCATCTAATTCTGTAGCTCTTCCTAAAGGACCAACGAAATCTTGGATAGATTCTCCTTCTTTCTTTTGTCCTAATTTATATGTCGTTGAACCAACGATTTGGAAAATGATTTTAACAGTCCCCTTAGTAAGGTCTTCCCCTGCGATTGTTAAAGGAATTCTTTCTCCATTTTCATCCACGCGAAGAATGATGAATTCCCCTGGTTTGGCTTTTGCCGCAATCTCTGGAGCAAGAATATCCATCTCCACGATTGTTGGGTTCAAAACGCGTTTTGTCACAATTTTATACATGTATTACCTCCTTAAAAACCCAATGTTTTCTTTACTCTCGCTAAGAAGGGATCCTTCTCTAACGAGTAACAAATCACTTTTTCTTGCGCCATAGAAATTGAAAATTCCTTTGCGCACTTCTTTTCAAGCAAAATATTATCCGCCAATAAGCTTCCGGAACGGGAGTTCTTCTCTTTGAAGGTAAGAACTCTATCTTTTGAAAAAACAACAGGAGAACCAATTGGAGAATACGCTTTCGAACGTATTGCAGCTATCTCCGTCATTTGCATTCCGTCTATTTGAATATCTACGATAGAACCGTTAATGCTTCGGTTATATCCCATTGAACCGGTAGATGAGGAAATGACAAGTCCCATTCCAAAATAGTCTTCAAGTTTTTCACCATTGAGAAAAACTTCGTATTCCACATTTTTAATAAGCCCACTTAAAATCAGTTCGTTAATTGCAAAATGGGAACAATCATTAGCAGAGTATTTCAATAAGGAAAAGGCTCTCGTTGGAAGACTCTTTTCCTTAATGGAATGAATAAGTTCTTTAAAAGAAGTCACATCAAATTCGTTGTAATAGCCAATCGTTCCCGTGTTGAAACATAGGAATTTCATTTGATTAATCTTTCCGATGTTTTTATGTAAAGCTCCAAGGAAGGTTCCATCCCCTCCAATGACGATCGCTAATTCAGGAGAGGCTTCATCTAAAGAAAAAAATGCGTCTTTCTCAAGGAAGGAAGAAATTTCAAAAGACATCTTTTGGGAATGTTCATCATCTCTAGAAAAAATACAATAACGCATAACTCTCAAACTTTATTAATATTTTAGATATCACCCACATTCCATTTCAATAAAGTTTTATCAATTTGTAAAATCCTTAGCAAGAAGAAAAGAGAGGTTTCGCCCTCTCTTGAAAGATTCTAGCAATTTATTGAATTGCAATATGATGCTCTTTTTTGCTTTCTGGAACTTCTTTTGGAACAAAGAGTTTCAAAACACCGTTTTCATATTTGGCAGAAACGTCTTTTTCATCCACATCGCCAACATAATAGGAACGGCTTGAAACGCCGGTAAATCTTTCTTTGTGAATGTATTTTTCGTTTCCGTTGTTGTTTTGATTCTCTTCAACTTTCGCTTCAACGGTCAAATATCCATCATTTAAAGAAACGTGGATATTTTGTTTATCGATTCCAGGAAGATCAACAACAAGAACATAACCTTTGTCGTTCTCTTTAATGTCAGTCTTCATTTGAAGTCCTTTGGCATATTTATTGTTTTCTTGGAAATTTGCTGGTGCAAACAAATCCAAGAATGGGTCAAAGAAACCCTCGCCATAACGTGATAATTCATTCTTCATAAACAATACCTCCATTGTCCTTAGCACTCTTTTCTCTCAAGTGCTAGTACTATTGTATTTCACGTTTTAGCACTGTCAAGTACTTTGTGCTAATTTATTATGAAACATTAGTTTTTATCGAATGAATATTTATAAAAAATTTTTTATATATCAAATAATTCTTTGATTTTTCGACTTACATTTTGAGCAAATATTTTGAAATCAATCAAGTAATAAGAGCTCACGCAAGACTGATTAAGTCTCTTCTCTAGCTCTTCGTTGATAAGAGAACAGATTTCGAATGAAACAAAATCAATCATTTCTGCTTTATCTTTTCTTTTTGTTTCCAAATCTTTAGCCAAAGAGTCGAATATTACTGTGATTTTTGAATGTAAATCCGTTGCGTTGTATTTCCCTTTTCCTTGATTTGCATAGGGATAGAAATAATCTCCTAGCAAACGGTTCAAGTAATCGAATAGATTTGTTCTCTTTTCATCTAATAATGCCTTCCTCATAAATAAAAACCTCCCACTTATATAAAGAGGGAGGGAATAAAAAACGGACAAAACTAGCCTAATATATCTACAAATTCGCCATTGGTATATTCCTTTAGATCAAGGGGAGATAGACAAACCTGAAATCCTCTTTTCCCACCAGAAATATATATCTTGTCAAAAATCTGTGCTGTCTCATCTATAAAAACGGGCATTGATTTCTTTAATCCAATTGGGGAACAGCCTCCATGTACATACCCTGTTAGAGGCAACAATTGTTTCAAAGGAATCAGTTCGATAGATTTTGAGTGAGACACTTTAGCAGCTTTTTTAAGGTTCAAATTTCCATTAACGGGAACCTCGAAGATGAAATGTTCATGCTTATCATTTTCACAAACAAGGCTCTTAAAAACACATTCTGGGTCTTCTTTTAACGCCAAAGCGACACCTTCCCCATCAACGATGGTTTCATCATATTCATACGGTGTATAAGAGATATTCGCTTCATCTAATAAACGCATGACGTTTGTTTTAGTGTTTTTCATTTTGTTGCCTCTCTTCGATAGAAGAAATACGTTTCTTTCTGGCAATAGGCCAATAGAATAAACAAATAAGGCTGAGTAACAAGGTTAAAACTGTCAAAATTGCTAAAGCCAACACATAAGAAACGGCTAAAAAAGCTGCTTTAACAAAGCCGGTTTTTAAGACGTCGTTAGCGTCTTTTTCCGATATCTTTTTGGGTAAAGTTATAAAGGAAAACTTCGCATAGGAACACACTGTGTCATGAATCCAGTTATCTTTTAATAATAAGGTATACACGAGCGCAAAGACATAATAGCCAAACACAATAGAGGAGAATCCTACGATATAAGTCAAAAGAGAATTATCCAGGAAGAGGTGAAGGAAAAGAGCCCCTATGATGCAAAGTGCGGAGCCAATAAGGCCAAGAAACAAAGAAAAGAAACCCGCTTTAGAAAGACGTTTTTTATCTTCCGCGATTTCTTTTTTAAAATTTTGTTTCTTCAAAGCAAGGATTTGTTGGCAACAATTATGGCAAAAATAATCATGGCCCTCATTCTTATTCGGATCATAGTTATAAGATAGGGAAATCTTACCGAAATGTTTCTTTTCAATAACTTCGCCCATGCCATAGGAACTCGTGGAATAAATTCCTTTGCCACAACGGGCACACGTCCCAACGAATTTCCCTCGGCTTTCATACGAATAAACAGGGATGATTTTTTCTTTTGGCTTTGTTTCTAAAAGAACTTCTTTAGGCACGCGGTAAAGAGCGGAAAGCTTTTCTAATAATTGAGGGGATGGTTCTCTTTCATCCCTTTCCCAAGAGAGAATCAAATCTTTAGAAACCGAAAGAAGGCGAGCCAAATCTTCTTCGGACAAGCCTTTCTTCATTCGGTAATATGCGATGTTCTTTCCTAGTGTTTTCATATGATAGAAAAAGCCCCTTTAGAGGGGCTTATCATTCTTGTTATTTGAATTATGCTTTTTTAGAAAATAAGCCTTTTCCGCCAACAAACAAATTCAAAACAGAAGCAACAGCAGAAGAAGCTCCTGCAGCAATAAAGCCCCATCCTAAGTTAGCAGTAACCCCGGCTTCAGCAGTATTAAAGGCGGAAACCCAAGAGTTACCAACCATAATAGGTGATAAGAAGAAAAGGATTGCGCAAACAAGAGCAATTAAGCCAGCGACGAAATCAAAGAATGCACCAACTTTGCCACCAAAGAATCCAGTAACGCTTCCAATTAAGCCAAAGAAAGCAGCGATTAGAAGAAGGACGAACCATGCAATCATCGAACCATAAGGATTATTGATTTGAAGGGCATCATTTCCAAAAACGAAATCATAGCCACGAGCGGCCTCTAAGAAGGTGCCTTTAGCAACAAGACCAGCCCCAAGAGGGAAAAGAAGAGCGCCAACGATAGCAAGCAATGCAACAATGCTAACTATACCTGGTAATAAAGAGTGCTTTTTCATAAATAGTTACCTCGAATGAACAACGATAATATTACTAGTCTTGTTTCTTTTCTTCAAGAAAAGGCTTTGCACATATTTTCTCAACCGTTTTGAATTCTGTTTATTTTTATTTGTTTCCCTACGCACTTAAAGATTTTTTACATTTTAAAAATCTGAAATGTAAGCAGTTTCTTATCCTATTTAATAAAATAAAGAGCCTATTTTAGCATTTCAAAAAATAATCATTGAAATTTTACCTTTCTAGTGTATCTTTGCACATGTCTAGCCCAAGGAGGTCATTTTATGAACAAAAAGTCAAAGTTATTATTAATACTTAGCGCAGCCGCAATGGGTCTTGCCGCTACATCTTGCGCAGGGGGACCAGGCGGAAGTGGTGAAGAATCTTCTTCCCAAGAATCTGCGATCTCTGCCGCAACAAGAATTTCTCACGATGAATTACCTTACATCACCATTGGAGATGTTCTTGATTTAGATCAATACATCACCATCAAGTATGAGGACAACTCTTCCGACCACAAATTTAGTGTCACTTGTACAAATTCCGCTGTGAGCATCGACGGGCATTCCGTTATCGCAACCGAAGCAGGAACTTATAACTTATTAGTCAAAGCAGGCAGCTTACAAGCTAAGCTTTCTCTTCAAGTCGTTACTGAAGAGCATATGGGATTAATCAATTTCCTTGCTCCGTTAAACGATAACCCACAAAACTTCACTATCGATTTATTCGCCAGCGATTACATTTATAGCGCCATTCATACCGAAAACTATGTTGGTATCTATAACGTCAATGATCCAGCCGAGAAAGTGAAAGACGATAAAGGAAATGAGACTGACGAATATAACAGCACCCTTCTTGCCAAACTTGCCGATGGCCACGCATATTGGGGCCACATCGAAGGAACCACTAAAAATCCTGCTCCAGTTTTTGATCCTGGGTATGCTAGCTGGAATAACTATTACATCACCCAAAGTTTATCCTTAGATGCCACCGATTTCGAACTCACAGATTTAGGTGGTAGCGAACCCGCTTTAGTTAGCTCTACTTCTTTTGAAGACAGCTTTATGTCTGTTGGCTTATCTAGACCAGAATCTTCCCTCGCAAAGTATGGATATAGTTGGGCTGGTATGGCTTTCATGGGTTTACAAGACAATGACAGCGATGGCGTTGACGACGGCGCTCTCTTCCTTGCTTTAATTAACATGCAAAAAGAAGACGGAACTTCTGAGCTTGGCAGTTTCGCCTATCTTCAAATCCGTGACATCGGCACAACAAAAGTTGATTTCTTAAATAAAGCAATCTCTGATGCAAGTTATGTCCCACTCATTCCAAAAGCCGATGAAATCACCACTGTCTTTGATCAAATCAATCAAGGCAAGAACTACACAGTTACTTTGGAAATGTATTCTGCTGACGATAAGGGCAACCCACTTGCTACACCTGCATCTAAAGATGGAACCATTGCAATCACTGGCGCTTCTTATACAAAGACCGTTACAACCGTTACAGAAACAGGTATTCATTCCGTCTTAGAAAGAAAAGCGGCCGAAGAAGCGGATGGAAAAGTCACAGTTAGTGAACTTGCCAAAGCAGGCGAACTTGCTTATTGGACAGATGGTACAAATTGCTACACCTCTTCCTTAGGAAAAGATGGCAATATGTCCGCCAAAGAACAAGTCCAAGAAGGAACAGACGTCCTTTCTATTGAAAATGTCAAACCATGGACTGCTCAAAACGTTACCGAAAACGAAATCAATAACACCGTTTGGACCAAGAAGACAGCCAATGGCACAAAAGTGACCATGAAAGGACAATGTGGCGATAACGACAATGCCGGAAACGTCACCAATCTCCTCTTTGTCGCTCTCTTCAATATGTCGCCATTCTCTCAAATCGGTACTGCTCTTGGTAAAGCAGAACAATTCACCAACGGCGAATATGGTTCTTTAATCTCCATGTCTAACTACGAAGAAGTCACTGTTGATACCGCTACAAAAGATGTCACCGTCTTTGTGAATGCTTACTTACCATTCAGTGATATCGAGAATAAGAACATGGGATTAAAACTCACCATCAGCAACGTTGGCACAACCACAAACGATTTCTCCTCCCTCAAATAACATGAGGGAGAGAGATTTGTAGTAAAATAAATCGATCTTTGTAATTTTAAGGAGGAAAAATATGACTAAAAACAAATGGAAATTTGGCTTATTATCCGTTACTGCTGTTTTATCTTTAGCCGGATGTAATCCTAGCAACGTTTCGGATGTTGACTATACGTATAACACTTACTTATCTACCAGCCCTTCTAACTGGAATGTCCATAACTGGCAAACTAACGACGAATCCTATATCACTTCATTCACAGAAATGGGCCTTTATGATGCCATTTTAAACGAAACAAAAGATGGATATACATTCGTCTCTGAAATGGCTGGCGGTATGCCTGAAAAAATTGACCCTGCCGATGTTGATCCTGAAGAAATCGATAAATATTATGGAGATAGCGTTGGTAACATCGTACCAGGCATGGTTTGGGATATTCCTCTTAACGAAAAGGCTTGCTGGGAAGATGGCACTAAAATCACAGCCGATGATTATCTTGAATCCATGGAGCTTCAACTTAATCCAAAATACGCTAACTTCCGTGCTGACTCCTACTATAGTGGCAACTTCGTTTTAACCAACGCTGAAAACTATTACAAACAAGGACGTCAAACCATTGAAGAGTTCTTCAAATACAAAACCCCAAATGGCACCGTTAAGGATGACTCTGGTTTGTATTATCTTAACTTAGGTAAACATACTTCCTTCATCGATGGCATTTTCTCTAACGCTGAAGATGTTACCCTTATTAGCGCATTCAATTCTTTCGAGACAAATTATCCAGCTCTTAAGCTCGTTTGCGAAAGAATTTCCAACGCTTATAACTACTATTTATGGAAGGCAGTCGATCATAAAGAATCTTCCCACAAGAACGATTGGGAACGTGTGACCAGAGCTGATAACGTTTCTGCATCAATGGTTGAAAGCGATAACGTAAATATCGAACTCGACGTCTTTGATAATGGTTTCAAAGACTTTACAACAGGCGAAGAAACCAGAATCAAAACAATCAAGAAATTATCCGACGGTTCAGAAGGCTTCGACATTTGGCAAGATGACAACGTCGAAATCTACACCCGTGATATGTTGGAAAAAGACTTAAAAACTCTTGTTTCAACAGTTTATAGAGGATCTGAAAAGAACCAAAAATGGGCTTGGAAACTTCCTTTGTTCACCCAAGTATATACTTACGAAGGCGATCCAATCACCGCAGAGCAAATCGGAATTCAAAAGAGAGGCGACTATAAGATTCGTTTCTATTTAAAAAATGCCATCACCCCATTGAATTTGAAATTCGCTTTAACGGGTAACTGGTTGGTTAAAGTTGACCTCTACAAAAAGTTAACAAAACAATTAGGCACTGGCAGCTATGCTACAACCTATGCAGCTGATGGTGTTGACAGTTATATGTCTTATGGTCCTTACAAACTCACCTATTTCGAGCAAGGAAAGGAAATTAAGATCGAACGTAACGATAAATGGTACGGCTATACCGATGGTAAACATGAAGGTCAATTCCAAATGGATGAGATCGACACTAAGATTTATGCCGACCACAAGACGGCTATGCAAGAATTCTTAGCAGGAAGATTAGACGATATCGATTTAACCGTCTCTGACGTTAGAGACTATGGTCAATCCGGTCGTTGCACCACCACCTACGAATCCTACACTCAAAAGCTTTCTTTCAATTCCGATAGAAGCAAGCTTAAGGCCAGACAAACCCCTGGCGTTAACAAAACCATTCTTAATAACGATGATTTCCGTAAAGGTTTATCCTTAGGATTAAATCGTACCGAATTCGCTTCCCAAGCCACTTCTGGTTCGAAAGCGTTCACTGGTTTGCTTAACGATTTGTATCTTGCAAATAACTCCACTGGCGAATCCTATCGTTCCACCACACAAGGAAAGAGCGTTTATGGACAAGTCTATGGACATTTAGGCGGAGACACAATCGACGAAGAAAAAGGTGCAGCTCTTTCCGAAAACGCAGTCGGTTATAACCACGCCTTAGCTGTTCAATATCTTGCTAAAGGTCTTACGGAAGAACTCCAATCTGATGCAACAGACCACATCAAAGCCGGAGACAACATCTCTTTGGAATTCCGTGTTTATGATGATTCCTCTGAAAATACTATTGCTGCTCATAAATACATCCAAACCACATGGGTTGGGCTTCTTAAAGAAGCAGTTACCGTTCTCAAAGGAAACGGCACATTAAATGCAAGCCAAAATCTTAGCATGGATGTCAAGATGGTTAAGGACCAAGACTATTACACCACTGCAAGACAAGGCAATTACGATATGATCTTCTCGACTTGGGGTGGCGCTGCTGTTAACCCTTATGGTCTTATGGAAGTCTATTGTTCTGCAAGCTTCGATAACATCTGCGAATATGGTTTCAAAGGAAAGCAACAAGATGCCAAACTTTGGATCGATCTTAATGGCGATGGCAATAAAGGCGCTGACGAAGTTCGTAGCTTTGATAAATGGTATAACGACTTGAACACCGGAACAGAGTTTAGCGAAGCAAAATTCGGCGACGATATCAAAGAAGGCGATGCTGGTTATGAAGAATATTTGACAATTCATAACAAGAAACTCACTGTTCTTGCGGGACTCGAAGCAGGTATCATAAACCGCTTTGAGGCCATTCCTCTCGTTGCCCGTGGAACTTCTTCCTTATTGGGATTCAAAGTTGAAAACGCAACCAACACCTACGTATCCTTAATTGGTTACGGCGGAATCCGTTTCTTGAAATTCAACTACACCAATTCCCAATGGTCCGAATGGTGTTCTAGCCATAAAAACCAACTTGGTGACCTCTATAAAGCTTATAGAAACTAATAGTTAATTCATCATTTTTGGATATAATTTAAAGGCCGGCCTTTTATGACCGGCCTTAATTCAGTAAAAAGAGCCTATGAAAAACAAGAAAAACAAAACAGAAAGTTCACCAACGGTAGAAGTCACCGACTCCGTTGGAACGCTTAAAACCGAGAAAACATGGTGGCAGAAATTTTGGGCTTCTTTTGTGAACTTTTGGACAAACAAAAGTACAAAGGAAATGCTCATTTATATTTTGAAAAGAATCCTTTTGCTCATTTTCACTTTCTTAGTCATTTTCGTCATTTGCTTTATCCTCGTTCGTTTATTACCAATTTCCATTGATTCTGGTTTAAAAGATGAAGAAGTCTTCTATAAGCAACTTGTTGCTCAAGGAAGATATGGCTACGACGAGAAGACACACACCTATTATCAATTGCCGATTTTCCAACAATTATGGAACTTCATTAAGGGGTTAGGCTCTGATATGCCTTTTGGTTTTTCTTATAAGATCAATTGGCTTAAATCTCCAACTGAGGTTCTTTCTTCTAGATTGGCTCCAACTATTTTAATTAACATTTATTCCATGATTCTTTCCATTCCTCTCGGTTTGGCATTAGGAATCTTCATGGCTTTAAAGAAGAACAAATGGGAAGACCACGTTTTAAATATCGTCATTATGTTGGTTATTTCCGTGCCTTCTTTCATCTATGCCTTCTTGCTCCAATACTTATTTGGCTATGTTTGGCAAATCTTGCCACCTACAACAGGGTCAGCCGCGGATGGTTATTTCGATATCAAATATTTCCAATCGATTATCTTGCCAATCCTTTCTATGTCTTTTGGCTCGATTGCAGGATACGCTCGTTACACACGTGCTGAGTTAACCGAAGTCTTAACCAGTGACTTCATGTTATTAGCTAGAACAAAAGGACTTACAAGAGCTCAAGCGACTGTAAGACACGCTTTTAGAAATTCCTTGGTTCCAATCTTCCCTATGATTTTAGGTGAAGTTATCTCCGTCTTATCCGGTTCGATGATTATCGAAAACATCTTCCAGGTTAACGGTGTTGGTGGTCTCTTCTTGGAATCTATCTTAAAACGTGACTTTGACGTCTTTCAATTCGTTTCTATGTTCTATATTCTCATCGGCTTAGTCGGAACTCTTGTCGTTGATATCTCGTATGGTATCGTCGATCCACGTATCAGAATGGGGAGTAAAAAATAATGGAAAACAATAACATTTCTCTTGAAGCAAATAACCTCCCTAAGGAGTTATTCAAAAAATCGAAGATTGATGCCGAAACTCTGCACGATCAGGCTTTCGAAACAAAACCAATCTCTTTCTTAAAGGGCGCTTTAATGCGTTTTGCTAAAAACAAAGCGTCCATTGTCGCTTCGATTATCATCGCTGTCATTATTTTATACGCGATTATCGTTCCTTTCGCTTCTCCTAAAGCCCATGTGAACACAACCGATTACCCAACCGGTTTCTATGACGCAAACTTCTCTTACGCTTTGCCATACAATCCAATGTTCAAAGGCAGCGGTTTTTGGGATGGCACAGAAGTAAAAACAGGTCAAACTGAAGACGATTATGAAAAATATAAGCTTACAGATTCTAACCACCAACCTCTTGTTGCCGTAACCGGCATCAAAGAGGATAAAGTCGGTTCCAGTTCCATCAAGATGTATTCTTTAAGAATCGATTCTTACGCTATCGGCAACAAAGTCGTTTACGTTTCTCAAGATCAATACGATAAATTGGTTTCTTATGAGAAAGAACAAGGAATCTATAAAACCAAAAATTCCATCATGAAGCCTCTTGTTGATGTGGCAGCCTACATTTCTCAATATAAAGATCAAATGGCACAAGACCTTGCCCATAAGAGCTATGCTGAACTTACAGCCGCCGAGACTTCGATAAAAACCACTATCGATAACGTCACCGACTTCATGAATAACTATTACAACCAGAATAGTGACATCTATTACAAACTCTCCGCCAAAACATCATCTGGCAGTTATGCTCAAACCGGTTCCCCTAGTATCGTTTATGGAAGCGATGGAACCCCTGAGACAATTTATAAGAAAGACGCAGAAGGCAACGACGTTTATTTCGAATACGCAAACGGACGTTATACTCTCCGTGTTGATTATTTCGATTACTTCACCTTTAAAAACGGCTTTGAACCATATTATTTCTTTGGCGCAAACGGTTCTGGACAAGATATCTTCTTAAGACTTGCCACCGGTACAAGATTCTCTCTTTTACTCGGTGTAGGTATCTCTTTAATTAACATTCTTATCGGTGTTATTTGGGGATCCGTTTCCGGATATTATGGCGGAAAAGTCGACTTAATCATGGAACGTTTCACGGATATTATTTCCGCCATTCCTTCCATCATCATTCTTACTGTCTGTTCCGTTCAATTCACGAACAATTTAGCTTTAAAAGCGACATTTGGAGATACAGGCGTTTATGTTCTTGCCTTCTTAGTCGCCTTCGTTTACTCAGGATGGGTTGGCGTTGCAGGAACGACACGTATGCAATTCTATCGTTTTAAGGGACAAGAATACGTCTTGGCTTCAAGAACCTTAGGCGCAAAAGATGGACGTTTGATTTTCAAGCACATTCTTCCAAACGCCATTGGTACGTTAGTCACCTCTTCTGTCTTAATGATTCCATCCGTTATCTTCTCTGAATCGTCTTTAAGCTACTTAGGCATTATTAACTTCACGACAAGCGGTCTTTCTTCGATTGGTTCCTTATTAGAAGAAGGCCAGAATGCAGGTCTTCAAGCTCACCCACATATGTTGTTATTCCCATGCATCATCATTTCGTTGCTTATGATCTGCTTCAACTTATTTGGCAACGGCTTACGTGACGCATTCAACACATCACTCAAAGGAAGCGAGGAATAAAGATTATGGCTATGGAAACAAAACAAAACGATAAAATCCTAGACGTAAAGAACTTACGTATCTCCTTCCGTACCGACGGAGGAACCGTCAAAGCGGTTCGTGGCATTTCTTTCTCCCTCTATAAAGGAAAAACGCTTGCCATTGTCGGTGAATCCGGTTCAGGAAAATCCGTCACCTCTAAAGCAATTTTAGGCATCCTTGCCGGAAATAAGATTATTGAAGATGGCCAAATTCTTTATGATGGAAAAGACCTCCTTCAAATCAATGAGGATCAATTCTCTAAAATCCGTGGTGTCAAAATCTCCATGATTTTCCAGGATCCTTTATCCTCTTTAAACCCAATCATGATTGTCGGTAAACAACTTACCGAAGCTATGGTTTTAAAACAAAAGGCTGATAAGAAGGAAGCAAAACGTCATCTTGTAAAGTTAAACGCTTTAATTAAAAAGGCTGACCCAGATGAAACCAACCTTCTCCTTATTGAGCAAAAAGAAGGCCGTTTCTCTATTGAACAACATAGGGATTTATTCCTTCATGCCGCAGAAATCTCTGTCGATGAGCAAAAGGAAACCATTGAAAACATTCTTCCTAAACTTGAGAATGTCTATCAAGAACACTTCAACAAAGAAGATTTTTACTTCGGCAAAACTTTTGCTGCTTTGAAACCATTATTCAAAGACTTAGCAAAATGCGAGCTATCTATCTCAACAAGCCCAGATAACATCATTTCCGTCTTCCCAATTCAAGCAAAGAACTATGTTGCAGCCGCGAAAGACTCTTTAGCCCACGAAAAGCTTAGAGAAAAGAATTTCGTTAAATATGGCGTGAATGATTTCTTTGATTTGCCTGCTTCCGTGCGTGCAAAATCCCGTGAAACAATCATCTCACAAAAAGAACATCAAGCTCATTTCCAAGCCGCTTTCGAAGAACTTCTTGAACATTTAAAAGAGCTTCTTAGAAGAACAGCTGAAGAAACAGCCGAAATTGGTGAAAAAGCAATCGTTTCCTATGATGAAGCAATCAAAATTTCTGAAAGTGAACTTACTCATAAAGAAGCTAAGGAAAGAGCCATCAAAATGCTCGCAGACGTCGGCATCAACGAACCAGAAAAGAGATATAACCAATATCCATTCGAACTTTCTGGCGGTATGAGACAACGTATTGTTATTGCTATTGCTCTTTGTTCTTCTCCAGAAATCCTTATTTGCGATGAGCCTACCACCGCTTTGGACGTTACCATCCAATCCCAAATCTTGGAACTTATCAATCGCTTAAAGGTTGAAAAGAATCTCTCCATCGTCTTTATTACCCATGACCTTGGGGTTGTTGCCAATATGGCTGACGATATTGCCGTTATGTATGCTGGCAAAATCGTTGAAAAAGGCACTGCTACAGACATCTTCTACGATCCAAGACACCCATATACCTGGGCCCTTCTTGGTTCCGTCCCTGATTTAAATACCAAAGAGAAGTTGAATGCCATCCCTGGCACTCCACCGAATATGCTTCTTCCTCCAAGAGGAGATGCTTTCGCAGCCCGTAACAAAGACGCTTTGGAAATTGACCATCTTTATCAGCCTCCATTCTTCCAAGTTTCTCCAACTCACGTTGCAGCCACCTGGAACCTTCATCCGGAAGCGGAAGATATCAAAGCCCCAGCTCTTGTCATCACTCGTATCAAGAATGCTCTTAAAGAACATCCTGAATACACCCCTAAGGCAGATAACATGAAGAATTCCGTCTTAAATTACATCAAGGAGGATAAATAATATGGCGCAAAAACAAGAAAAAGAAGTCACCCCTGTTGTAAAAGCGGAAGAATTCAAAAAGAAATTCGACTACGAAAACAGTGAAAAAGTTCTCGAACTCTCTCACGTAAAACAATATTTCCGTTTCAAAAGCGGAGATGTGAAATACCTCAAAGCCGTTCATGACGTATCCTTTAGCGTTTATAAAGGCGAAGTCTTCGGTCTCGTTGGTGAATCCGGATGTGGAAAAACCACGACCGGGCGTGACATCATGAAGCTTTATCCTCTCACAAGCGGTGACATTTGGTTAGATGGCATCCGTATTTCTGCTGGCACACGTTGGAACGAAAAAGAAATCAAATGGACCAACGTCCGTGCTCAAGAGAAGATCGAGGAAATCGAAGAGAAAAAGAAAAAGGCGGCCGATGATATCCGTGCTGAATTCGAAGAGGCCTTTGGTGTTCAATTCAAAGTGAACGCCTTGAAGGATGAAGCGGATTCTTCCAAACACGCATATTACGATAAATACGTTAAGGCCATGCAGCCTCTTGATGAAGAGATTGCTTCCATTAAAGCCCACCAAAAAGCAGTCCATGATGAGCAAATGGAAAAGATTAAACAAGCTAAATACGATGATAAGCATTACAACAAGAATATTGCTCTTCACGAAATGAAGCTTGTGAATGAAAAATATAAAGACCTATTAGCAAAAATCAATTCTGGCGCAGAGCTTAACGAAACAGAAAAAGCTCAACACGAAGAATATAAAAAAGAACTCGAGAAAGCCAAACACACAACGTTAGCCAACAAAGTTCAAATGATCTTCCAGGATCCAATCGCTTCTTTGAATCCTCGTATGACCGTTAGAAACATCATCGCGGAAGGCCTTGTCATTAATGGAGTTCATGATAAAGAATTCATCAATAACGAAGTTGCTAGAGTCTTAAAACTCGTTGGTCTTGTTCCTGAACATGCCAACCGTTACCCACACGAATTCTCGGGTGGCCAAAGACAACGTATCGGTATCGCTCGTTCCATCATCATGAATCCTGAGCTTATCGTTGCAGACGAACCTGTTTCCGCATTGGACGTTTCCGTTCAAGCCCAAGTCATTAACCTCTTAAATGATTTACGTAATACCTTAGGATTAACCATCATCTTCATCGCTCATAACCTTTCTGTCGTTAAATATTTCTGTGATAGAATTGCCGTTATGTTCTATGGAAACTTGGTGGAATTGGCCTCGGCAGACGAATTATTCGCCCACCCTCTTCACCCATATACAAAGAGCTTGCTCTCTGCCGTTCCATTCCCTGATCCAATCATCGAAAAGAGCCGTAAGAGAATCTCTTATGATCCAACAAAGGATCACGATTATTCCAAACAACGTCCAACCTGGCGTGAAATCGTTCCTGGGCATTTCGTCCGTTGTAACGATGAAGAGGAGCTTAAATATAAAAAGGAGCTCAAAAAATGAGCAAAATCCCTTATGTTGATTCTTCAAAAGAAGAACAAACACAAGGCAAAAAGAAATTCTGGAACAAAGGCTTCATCATTTCCTTGATTGTTGTCTTTCTTCTCTTGCTCTTAACCGCAGGCTTAATCGCCATCATTGAGTATTACTCTCTGCAAAATGCAGCCGGTGGAAAAGATGAGAAACTCGTTCTTCATATCTTAGTGGACGCCTTCTCATTAAGCGGTTTATTAGGTTTGGCATTCTACGCCTTATCCTTCATATCTTCGCAAGGGGCTTTCGACATTCTTGCCTATGGCATTCAAGTCGTCTTCTTAGTCACCTTTCGCCCAAAATACAGAGAGACGAGTTTCCCTAAGACCTTCTACGACTATAAAGTCTTAAAAAACTCCAAAAAGAGAAAACCATTTCTTGCAATTTTATTAATAAGTGCAATATTTCTCATCGTGGGAATAATCCTGCTTATTATTTATCATCATTAATTTGAAAAGGAGACACTAAAATGAAAAAGAAATTATTATACGTTCTATCCTTGAGTCTAATCGGAGCTCTTGCTTCTTGTGTGAACAATCCTGAAAGCTCTTCCGGTAGCGAAAACAGCAGCCAACAAAGTTCTGCTCAAACATCAACAACCACTCCAGATATCACACAAGAGGATTTAGAGAAAGGCAAAACCACCTATACCAACGAAAAAGGAGCCACTTTAAATCTTACCCGTTCTGGTATCTATAAAGCTTCAGGAGCTCCACACGTGAACTCTCATCCAGACAATGGAGTTAAACAAAAGCTTTTAGTTGCTCCTATCAGTTTCAAAAAAGGAACTGGCAGCGATTCTAATTACATCGAGCCAACTACCGCTTTATTAGACAAAATCAAAGTCACTTTCACAGCCGATGATGCGACAATGAAAGAAAAGACCGGTTCTGACTTATACAGCGTTAAATCCTTCTATGAGCAATCTTCGTTTGGTAAGGGCGCCTTCGACGTTGTTGTCTTACCAACCTGGATTGAATATAGTGGCACCGCCCAAGATTTCCAAAAGAGCACCAGTGCAGCTGGCGTTAGCATGTCTTCTTATGTCCATAAATGGTATCTTGATGAATACGCTAAAGAGAATCACGGTGCTTTAGCCAATTTCAAGGACGAAAGCAATGAAGTCTATAAATGGACTGATTTTGACACCGATGATGATGGTTATATCGATTTGCTTTGGCAAGTCTATGCTTATAAACACGCCACAAATGACACCAGTTTCTGGTGGGCTTATGTCACCTATACTGGAAATTCATCCAATTTAAAGGATCCAAGCGTTATGACTTTAGCCTGGGCTTCTACCCAATTCATGACGGAATCTTGCAATGGCTATGATCCTCATACCTTCATCCATGAAACCGGACACACCCTCGGCGTAAACGATTTCTATGATTACAAGAACTCTTGGAAACCAATGGGTTGCATCGATTATATGGATCAAAACTTAGGCGATCATGGTGCTTATACCAAATTCACCTATGGTTGGATTAACCCATATATCTTAAAAGAAGAAGACCTTGCCGGTGGAAAAACAGCCGAAATCACCTTACGTGCTGGAACCACTTCCGGTGACGCTTTAGTCCTTGCTTCTCCAAATTATAACGGAACCGCATTCGATGAATATCTCATGGTCGAATTAATGGGCCCATATGGTCTTGCGGAAGCAGACTATATCAATGGATATTCCAATACCCAAGGTTATACTGAACCTGGTCTTAGAATCACCCACGTTGACGCTAGAATGTATCAAACCGATTATAAGAGCCCAGTTATCGATCCAAATTCGTTAGGAAAAGAAGGCGGAGATATGCTTAACTGCAATACCTATGGCGGAAGAGCCGGGGTTGGAATAGATACCGATTATTGGCCAGTAGAGAGCAGCAAAACCGCACCTACAAAGATAAAAGAAATCATGGCTAAGAATCCAGGATCTAAATATGGCAATCCAAGCACAAACAGTGCAAACAAAACAGCCTACTTCACTGAGATTTCTTTGATGGAATCCTCCATTGGTACCACCAACTGGATGACAAATGCAAACTATCAAGCCACCTCCTCGAAGACCTTATTCAAGGCTGGCGATCGTTTCTCCCTTGCTACAGCAAGCGGAAAGCCAAGCGCTTGGGGAAAAGCATTTATGCCAAGCGGCTCTAATCTTTGGAACAAAGCCAAGAAAAATTATTATCTTTCTGGAAATGACAACTGCTACACCATCGATGAGAACATGAAATGTAATTTCTCCTTAAGGGTTAAGAGCATTGTTGAAGATGCAGATCACAAAGGAGCAAAAGCCGTCATTACTGTAAGCCTTCTTTAATCCATCATAAAAACCAAGCTCATCCAAAAACGGATGGGCTTTTTCATTTCTTTGCTCATTTGTCAAATTTGTAATCATTTTGATAAATGAATACCGATAAAATGGTTGGGATGTTACACTTTACTTATAAACGTTCTGCAAAAGAACAAAAAATGAGAGGTTTAAAAAGAAATGTCTTACAGATTCATGTTAAACGAGACTTCTTATCACGGACACGGCGCTATTGAAAACATCGTCCCAGAAGTCAAAGCCAGAGGTTTTAAGAAAGCCTTAGTTTGCTCCGATCCTGATTTGGTGAAGTTCGGGGTGACCGCCAAAGTTACCGATTTACTCGATAAAGGCGGAATTGCTTATACCCTTTATGACAACATCAAACCAAATCCGACCATCGAAAACGTCACAAGCGGCGTCAAAGCTTGTAAAGAAGCTGAAGCAGATTGCATCATCGCCATTGGTGGAGGCTCCAGCATGGATACTTCCAAAGCCATTGGCATTATCATGACCAATCCAGAATTCGCTGATGTTAGAAGCTTAGAAGGTGTTGCTCCAACAAAGAAACCTTGCTTACCTATCATTGCTGTTTCTACCACTGCTGGTACTGCCGCTGAAGTTACAATCAACTACGTCATTACCGATGTGGAAAGAAAGAGAAAATTCGTTTGTGTTGATCCTCACGATATGCCAGTTGTTGCCATCGTTGACCCAGATATGATGTCTTCTATGCCAAAAGGATTAACTGCCGCTACCGGTATGGATGCCTTAACCCACGCTATCGAAGGTTACATCACCCGTGGAGCATGGACCATGTCCGATATGTTCCATATCAAAGCCATCGAAATCATCTCTCATAGCTTAAGAGATGCCGTTAAGAACACACCAGAAGGCCGTGAAGGAATGGCTTTAGGACAATATATTGCTGGTATGGGTTTCTCCAATGTCGGCTTAGGTATTGACCACGCTATGGCACACACTTTAAGCGCTTACTATGACATCCCACACGGTGTTGCATGCGCTATGCTTCTTCCTATCGCCATGGAATTTAATGCTGAAGTCAGCGGAAGCAAATATAAAGATATCGCCATTGCTATGGGCGTTGAAGGCGTTGAAAAGATGAGCCAAGAAGAATATCGTGCTGCTGCAATTAACGCTGTTAAAAAGCTTTCTACCGACGTTGGCATCCCAACCAAATGCGAAAAGATCCTTGCTAGCGATTTAGACTCCCTTGCAACAGACGCTCTCCACGATGCTTGCTATCCAGGCAATCCAAGAGAAGCTACCCACGAGGAAGTCGTTGCCCTTTTCAAGAAATTAATGTAAATTGAAGGTAGAAATCGGCTTGTCCGATATTTGACCTCCTTTCTAACCTCATTTTCAAAATCTTTTGCTTTTGAAAATAGGGCAAAGAACCTGCATTCCCTAATGGTTTGCAGGTTTTTTGTTTTGCAAAAAAGAGATGGAGATTTCTCTCAACATCTCTTATTGTTTAGATTTTTCGATTCTCTCTAAGTCTTCTAAATGAAGTTGAAGATTAGATAGATCTTTGGACGAAAGCTTTTTAAGCCTTACCTTTTGTTTTTGAATGTCTAAAAGGGCTTTTTCCTTAGGATAGTTAGGATTATTCAGGTTGGCATTTAGAACTCGATCTGCATCCACGGCTTCCTTAAGAAGAGAAGAATCGTTCTTTGAAGCACTCTTTTTCAAGACAGGGGCTTTTTCTTTTTTAGAGGCTCTGGCTTTCGGTTCCCCTACAACAAGAACAATGCCTTCAGGAATGGCACTGGAAGAGCCTCCGGATGTACTGCCTTTCACTTTCACAATACGAATTTTTTTCTTCAAAATAGGATCGTCTTTAGAAAGGATTGGTTTCTCTTTCTGAGGAAGAGGTTTATTTTCTTTCTTCATGGAAGATGGCGCTGTTTTTGTTTTCTTATTCTCCTCTTTTTTAGGAGGAAGGGTTTTCTTCTTTTCTTCTTTCATCGATACAGGGGTCGAGCGTTTTTCTTCCTCCTGTTTCTTATTAGAAGAGAGATTCTTACAAGAAACCAAGTATTCTTTTCCTTTCTCGAAGGAATAGGCTACATTCCCTTTGTTATAAGAGAAATTACCTTTGGAAACAGCTAACTGATCTACTTTCTTTAAATCATCGCTTGTTAAATCAAGGTTACCATGAACTGCTCCAACATAAGAAACGCTTGGATCTCTTACGATAGAATGATAATTCAAAGCAAGGCGTTTTAAAGCCTCGCTAGGGCTAGCACCCGTTGTAACGATAACGGAAGATGTTTCTTTTTTGTTTTCCTTCTTTTCTCCGTTTTTAGAAGGGAGAAGCTCTTCTTTCTTTTTCAAAAGATCTTCTTTGCTAAAACGTAAGTTCAGGGCGGACAATGAATTCGCGTCTAGTTTGTTCAACTTAGAGAGCTGATTATCAACGTCCTTAATCTTATTTTTTGTTTTGTAATTTGGATTAGAGAGGTTCTTAGCTAATTTATTATCGTCCTCAATAATCACCTTTTGGGCTTTATTCAAAGCCACGGTTTTGTTGTCTTTTTCTACTTTCTGAAAAGACGAAGCCTCATGTTTCTTGTTAAAAGTCTTTTCTCCGTTTTCCCCTGGATTCTTTTCTAATTCCGAATGAGGGGTAAGGCGATATACGCTTAGATATCTGCCTTTTTGTGAATCTAATCGATTTAGCTTTAATAAATCCGTCGTCAACGTTTTGTCTTGAGTGATGACAAGGATTTTATTATGAATTCTTAAACCGGATACTTTTGTGAAGATGGCGTTATCGGCAAAGGAACTTCCTTCTGCCTTCGTAATTGTGAATGCTTTTTTATGCCATTTATCATGACGAATGATTTTTAATGCACGTAAAGCTGCAATTTTACGGTCTTTTTCTTTTTCTTTAGCGTGCTTTTTAAGTTCTTCAACACATTCGCCTAAGACAATTACTTGCAAATCTTCTTTCCAATACTCCTTTGATTTAGACAAATAGTCCATAAACAAGGGAAAGGAATCTTCCATCAAGGAACATGTATCCACGAAAACATAGTCATAATCATTTAGAAATTGAGCTAGTTTCGAGGATTTTAATTCCTCATTGTACATATAGTTGTTACTTTCTTTTCCTCCTTTAAGAGATATTCTAGCTTACAGTAGAAACAAATTCCAATCTGCTCTTCTTGAAAGATCTTTTTACAAGTAAAAAACGCCATTTTTTAACCTATTTTTATGAAAGCGGTTCCTGTAAGCACTTACTGAAAAGCCTTTCATATTTTTTCTTCTTTAAAAGAGATTATTCTAGTGCTGCTTCAAAGAAAAGAAGCAATTAGAGGAGGAAATTCAGGATGTTCTTCAATAAGAAAATCAGCGAAACTGTTAGCGATAAAGAATTTGATGAATTACTCGCCACTCTCGCCAACGAAGGCCCAATCTTCCATGACGAAGAGGACGATAGATAATCTATCTTCACTCGCGTTCTAGAATCCTCCGTCCATTAAGGACGGTTTTCTTTTTGCCTTTTTTTAACTAAAATTAATGCCGATGAAAGACTTATCGAAGATTGTTTCCCATAATTTATCCACTCTAAGAAAAGCAAGGGGCCTTACTCAAGGTCAACTTGCGGAACGTTTTTCTTATACGGATAAATCCATTTCAAAATGGGAGACTGGAGAAGGCCTTCCAGATATCAATGTTCTTGCTGAACTTGCTTCATTCTATGGCGTTACTTTGGATTATCTTATTCAAGATCATGAAGATGAAACCTTAAAGAAAGATGGCAAGAAAGACCCGAAAGATGTTGCTAGAAACAAAATCATCGTCATCGCTCTTGGCGTTGTCTTTGTTTGGACGGTCGCAGCAGTTGTCTTCTCTGCATTAATGCTTTCAGGAATTCAAAACTGGAGTCCATGGCTTTGTTTCATTTGGGCAATACCCGTTTCCTTTATCGCCTTAAGAATCTTCTCTAAGCATTGGGAAAAGCCTTTTTATTCCTTGCTATCTACCATTTTCAGTTTCTGGAGTATCGCTTTCGCTCTCTATATTGAATTAGGCATGGATATCGAAATCGGCTGGAGTTTATGGTTTATTTGGTTAATCCCTATCCCTGCAACGATAGGAAGCATCTTCTTTTACCGCTTTAACTTAGATAAAGCCGGATCGCTTTCCTTGTAAGGGGGGCGTTATTTTTTTAAAATAGGACATATATTGAGGTACTTTTATGGAAGATATCCGAATCATTAAGGTTAAACAAAGCGTTTTTGCAAATAACAACTCTCGTGCCGAGGAAGTGCGTAAGAAATTTCTGATTCCTTTGATTCCACGGAAGGTGATGTAACA
>JABLTL010070707.1_pt1 | contig 23061 bp, 22 predicted proteins | sample 7160151 | NCBI WGS metagenome assembly JABLTL01 (sample SAMN14651223, study PRJNA627086) | human gut metagenome | isolation source: feces | host: Homo sapiens
ATGAAAAAATGGGATATGAACAAATCGGTGTCCGTAAAAATTCTTGGTGCTGTCAGAGAGCTGATTGGTGCCGGAACCATTTTAAGCACAGGCAGCTCAGCGCTTGTTACAATTCCTGAAAGCGTGTATACACCGGCAAGTATCTTTATCCTTGCACCGGGTGCCTTCTTCGTACTGGCAATGTGTATTGCGATTATGAACAAGATTAAGGCAAAGCACGGCATGGAACCGGCACAGGTACCGGATTACTGCTCAAAAGACGGCAGCTGTGATTCCTGCGCCAACACAATGTGCGGCGGCAAGGCATTTGCAGAAGAAAAGAAGCAGGCATAAGGGAGGAAAGAAAATATGAATTTATTAATTATTGCGATTGGTGCTGCACTGGTTAATAACGTTGTATTAAGCCAGTTCCTCGGTCTGTGTCCTTTCCTTGGTGTATCAAAAAAGATTAACACAGCCGCAGGCATGGGTGGTGCCGTTATCGGTGTTATCACAATTTCATCAGCAATCTGCAGCTTGATTTACGATTTTATCTTAGTACCGCTCGATTTAACATATCTGAATACAATCGTGTTCATTCTTGTTATCGCAGCACTTGTTCAGTTTGTAGAAATGTTCTTAAAGAAGACTTCTCCGGCGCTTTATGAAGCACTTGGTGTATACCTTCCTTTAATTACAACAAACTGTGCCGTACTGGGTATTGCTTTAACAAATGTACAGAACGGTTACAATTTCATTGAATCTGTTGTAGCTGGTTTCGGTACAGCAGTAGGTTTTACGATTGCAATTGTCATCATGGCAGGTATTCGTGAAAGAATTGAATTTAATGATGTTCCAGAGAGTTTTCAGGGTATGCCGATTGTATTATTAACAGCAGGCCTGATGTCTATTGCATTCTTTGGATTCGCAGGAATCTTATAGGAGGAAAAGAAAATGACAGGTATTATTATAGCGGCTGTAGTTGTCAGCCTTACAGGTTTGATACTGGGACTTTTCCTCGGTGTAATGGGTAAGAAGTTTGCAGTAGAAGTAGACCAGAAAGAAATTGATGTCAGAGCAGAACTTCCGGGTAATAACTGCGGCGGCTGCGGTTACGCAGGCTGTGATGCCCTTGCAAAGGCAATCGCAGCAGGAGAAGCACCGGTAGGTGCCTGTCCGGTCGGTGGTGAACCGGTTGCCGAAAAGATTGCGGCAATTATGGGTGCTGAGGTTGGTGAATCTACCAGAATGACAGCATTTGTAAAATGTGCGGGTGACTGCGAAAAGGCAAAGGAAAATTACAAGTATTCCGGCGTAGAAGAATGTACGGTAATGCCATTTGCGCCAAACGGCGGTTCAAAGGCATGTACATACGGCTGTATGGGATACGGTTCTTGTGTCAAGGCATGTCCGTTTGATGCAATCCACGTTGTAAACGGTATTGCGGTAGTCGATAAGGAAAAATGTAAGGCATGCGGTAAGTGTGTTGCAACATGTCCTAGACATTTAATTGAACTCATTCCGTACGAAAGCAAGTATACTGTAAAGTGTGCTTCCAAGGATAAGGGTAAAGATGTAATGCCAGTATGTTCAACAGGCTGTATCGGATGTATGCTTTGTACAAAGCAGTGTGAATTCGGTGCAATCACCGTTGAAAACAACATTGCACACATTGATTATGAAAAATGTACAGGCTGCGGCAAATGTGCCGAAAAATGCCCGAAGAAGATTATTCATCTTCATTAATCAGAAATACTATAAAAACCGGAGGACTACAGAAAGATTCTGTGGTTCTCCGGTTTTTTATAAATTTCGTCCTTGAGATTTAACCTTTTAAATGCGGTGTCAAGGTCAATGGATTCTCCGCCTTCTTCCATTTCTTTTTCTGATTCGTAAATTGCCTGATCAATACGGTTTACTCCGGCAAATTTATCATATAGTTCACTGCTCATAACAACTAAATCACTATATCCATTTTTAATAACGAAAGATGATATTGGCAGGAATTTTATTTTACACGGACAAAATGCTGACGGGGTGCTGTGATAGAATACAAAAGAATTCAAGGAAAGACGATTCGGACGTCCGGAAAAAGAATGGAGAGAAGTGTGAAAAATCCTTAAATCTAAGATTTTTCACACAGCAGATTTGTGCCGCAGGCATCACAAATCTGTCTTTATCGCAGAGCAAAATCTGATATTTGGCTCGCGATTCCTCCGGCATTAGAAAATGCCTGCGGAATGGAGAGGAATATGAAAGTTTGTCCAAAGTGTAAGGGAAATGTAGCAGATGGTTTGAATGTTTGTACGCACTGCGGGGCGGTGATTACGCCGCAGGCGGCAAAGCCGAAAAAGAAAGACAGCACGGAAGTGAAAAGAGATAATCAGGCGATAGCCATTACCAGTGTGATTATTACACTGGTGGGAATCTTTATTATGTTTGAGGTGAGTGCATTGGTCGGCATGATTATTTATCTGATTGCATTTGCACTGTCATTCAATGAATTAAGAAAAGACCCCGAATTCCGTCCGGAAACAATTGTGCCTTTTGCAAAGAAGTGCCTTTCTAAAGAAAATTTTAAAGGCATGGGGCTGATGTTTCTGGTGGTAGCAATTCTTCCGTTGATGGCGGTTATTGGAAGTTATCGCTGGATTGTTACGGATACATACAGGGAAGTTGAATCGATGTACAACGATTATTATTAAAGATGAAAGGGGAAAAGACCATGGGATTTTTCAGCGGAGTATTTGATTCGGATAAACTGGCAGATGCCATCAATACAACAAAAAATGCGACAAAGAATATTACAGGTAAAGTGGCAGGCTCATTTGCAGAGTCAGCAGGCGAAATGAAAAAATTCAATGAAGAAACAAAGAAAATGAAACAGCCGGTTGAGGGCGCAATCATGCGCTACGGTGTCACCTATAAAGGCGGGCTTGCCAGATATCCAAAGCAGCAGTCCGGAGAAATCGGATTGAATATTATGGAGGAGTGCTTTTATTTAAAACCAACCATCGGCACAAATGACTGGTTTGAAGAAATGGCGATTCCATATTCAAAAATCAAGTCACTTGAAATTGTAGAGCGTAAAATCAGCAATACAGAGTGGCTGCTCAGTTCCAGCGATTCGGATATGAAAGCAATGGAACAGAAAAACAACATTGAAATCGAATATGAAGATTCGGACGGCAATGAACAGTTTATCCGGCTGGAAATGCTGACGGGAATCAGTATTTACGGTCAGGCAAAAAAATGTGTGGAATTTATGGACATTTTACGTCAGAACGGCATTTTAAAGAAATTTGCAGGAAACCATAATGCGGCACAGAATATGCAGGGACAGCAGATGTCCGGCGTGCAGGCAGGAGAAACGCAGGCAGCAAACGGTGATGTAATTCTTGAGCAGATTGAAAAACTTGCTGGATTAAAGGAAAAAGGCATTTTAAGCGAAGAAGAATATCAGCAGAAGAAGTCGGAACTGCTGGCGAAGCTGTAGAAAATGCAGTCTGACAGAAAAAGAGGTAGTTTTTGTAATCATTTTGGATACAAAAACTACCTTTTTGGTTTACACGGACAAACAGTTGTCCGGTGCATATGGTATTGTAAGGTCAAGTATAAATCGCAGACAAGAGATTAGATTTCTTTTGGCGGAATGTATTCGATGAGTTCGTTTAAGTCACATTCGAGTACATAACAAAGACGTTTCAGAATATCAATATCAAGCCGCTGAACCTTTTCATCCCGGTAATTGCGAAGCTGCGTGCGCTGCATCTCCGTCCGGAAGGAAAGCTGGTTCATGGAAACGCCGCGCTGTTCCATCAGTTCTGCCAGATGAATCTTAAAAGTACCATACTCGTCTGAACTGGCAGGAAGCTGTCGCAAAGGATTTTCTTTTTTCGGCATGCCAACACCTCCTGATTAAATTATATTACTCCAACTTATTATTATATTTTGATTGGGATATTATTGTCAGATTCTTGTATGTATGGTATATTTTAATAAGGGCGTATGTATGCTCTATGCTGTGGTTTATACGATTAAAAAATTTACAGGGGAATATCAATCGTATGAAATGTGTTTGAATAGGAATTGCAAAAACCATTCGTACAGTAGTAAAATAAAAGCAACATATTGTTTGATAAAAGCAGCAAAGAGTTGTTAAAAGGAAATAATGAAAAGAGCTTTTTGACAGGAAAATATATGAAAAAGTACATATTTAAAAGCGTTGGCAATTTGTTGCGATAATAAAAGGGGGAATGAAATGAAGAAGCAAAAAGTGAACAGTAATGGCGATTCTGTAATAAGCAGGGTCGCCAATACGCATATCTGCCCACACTGCGGCGCAAAGTTAAGCCGGATTACGGGGAAGTGTACGATGTGCGGGTGGAAGAAGGTGGAGATACATAAGGAATAATAATACGTAAAAACAATACACGGACAGACGTGTGTCATTTTTATATGCTACGATGTACTTACAAAAAATAAAGGAAAGAGGTACATTACAATGAATAAAAGAAACCGGATTATGGAAATCTTTTATAGATTTATGAGTGGCGAACATATGGCTGTAAAAGACCTCGCGGCGGAGTATGAAGTGTCAGAAAAGAGTATCCAGCGTGATATCAGTGAAATAAAAAATTTTATGGCAGAATACGGATATTCTGTGGGCAGGGAAGAAGTAAAGTTTGATCGTTCTTCACAGAAAATGTATTTTGAAGCAGAAAAGTTTTTAACCAATGGGGAGATGCTGGCAATTACCAAAATACTGATTGCAACAAGAGCATTTCCACAGGATAAGATGAAACAACTGGTTGCTAAACTCGAAGAATTTGCTTCAACAAAAGATAAAAAGAGATTGCAGGAACTGGTAAAGAAAGAACTGTATCATTATAAACCAGTAGCAACGCTGTGCAATGATTTAATTGATAATCTGTATGCGCTGGCAGAGGTGATTGATGATAAGCAGGAAATCACAATTACATATTACAAGATGGACAAATCCAGAATTGACAGGAGAATTCGTCCGCTGGCGATTGTATTTAGCGAATATTATTTTTATCTGATTGCAATGCATGAAGCAAATGGAGTGTGGAAAGAACGGTATTACCGTGTAGACCGCATTACAGACATGATAAAACACCGGACACATTTTGAAGTGGAATATGACAAACGCTTTGATGAAGGCAAATTAAAAAATGAAATCCAGTACATGTGGCCGGGCAAGGAACAGCAGATTGAGTTTGAATTTACAGGGCCTTCTGTACAGGCTATTTTAGACCGTATTCCAAAATCGAAAGTCATCAAAAGGGAAAAAGATAAGGTGACGATTCAGGCAACGGTGGTGTACGGAACAGGAATTAAAATGACACTGTTAAGTCAGGGCAGCTGGGTGAAAGTGTTGTCACCGCAGTCATTTGTGGATGAGATGAAGCAGGAGGTAGAAAAGATGATGGAGGGGTATCGCTAAAGAAAAGATACATTATAGAATACAGGAGGAATTTAATGCAGGAAAAATTATTACAGATTTCCCAATATGTAATAAAACATCCAATTATGACAGAAAGTGAGAAGTACAAGAAGAACTATATAAATCTATTGGATTATTTCGTAAGGAAATATTCTCCAAGTGATAAATACTCTCGCAGTGTGTTGGAATTATATAAAAAAAGGCTGCTCGAACAACCAAAATTATATGATTACAAAGATGGGAAGCCGGAAAAAACAGCAAAAGGAACAAAGAAGAAAAAATGTAAATTCTTTACATACAGATATTGTTTACTGGTAGATACGCTGTTTATATGTGCTTTTTTTGATGAGAAGAAATCAGAGCAGATATATTTGGAAATATTAAAAATGTATGACAAAAGGTATTGGAAAAATTTAGAGATGCTGTATAAAACAGTAACCGGTAAAAGCAATAATGCAGTAAAAATCAGTCAGATAGATTATATGACAGAGTGTATTAAGGTGAACCGAAAATTTGTTGATAGAAGGATAAAAAATATTTTGGTAACAGCAAATATGAGTGCCGGAAAATCAACATTACTAAATTCAATTATTGGAAAGAAGGTGAATAAAACCCAGAATGATGCATGTACTGCAAAAACACACTATTTATTAAATAAGGCATTTGAAGATACATTGACATATGAATATGACTATGAATTGGAGTTAGATGCAACACTTCAGATACTTATGGATGACAATGGGGGCAATACAAGCAATGAAATCAGAGTGGGTACAAGGTTCAGGAGTATTGAAAATGTGGATATCCCAATCTGCTTTATAGATACACCGGGGGTTAATTCGTCACAGGATAGAGTACATAGGGATATTAGTGAAAAAGACATAGTAGAAAATCAATATGATTTATTGATGTATGTATTAAATGGTGAGAACATCGGAACAAATGACGATAGAAGGCACTTAGAATTTGTTGCAAAGAATTATCATGGAAAAATTATTTTTGTAATAAATAAGCTGGACAGGTATCGAAAAGATGATTCTGTTCCACAAACAATAAAAGCGGTTTATAAGGATTTAAAGGGCATAGGTTTTAAGAATCCTGTAATATGTCCGGTATCTGCGTATGCGGCATATCTTGCAAAGATGAATATGTTTCAGGAAGAACTGAATGATGATGAACAGGATGAATTAGAACGATTGTATAGAAAACTTAGTAAGGATGAATATAAGTTTGATACATATTATCCTGAAAAATATCATATAAAAGATGTTTCTGATAATAAAAATCATCAATTATTGTTACATTCGGGGATTTTGTCGCTTGAAAAAATGCTTTACGAAGAGAGGTAAAACAAATGAAAGAAATTTTTATTAAGTATAATCCGTATCAGCTTGTTACGGAAATCACTATTGATGGACAGAAATTAAAAAAGAACAGCAAATTAAATTTTGAAGATAGACGTCTTCAGGAATGGGTCGAAAGTCTGCCAGATTTATTATTTGAAGAATGTAATACAAAAGATTTTAAGATTACATTTCATGGAACAACACCGGACTATGAAGATATGGAAGCAATGGCTAAAGAGACAGAAGCAAAAGGAATTCATATTGAATTGGAACATATTCCGGCAAAGGAAATAGGAGATAAAGAAGTAGCAATTCAGGAAGTATTTGATGAGATTCAAAACGGACCTTTTAATGAACTTCGACAGCCGGATGTTATAAAGGCTTTTGATTTGGCAAAAAGCAAAGATTTTGAGGTAAATGTGGTTGCAACAATGAGTGCGGGAAAATCAACACTGATTAATTCACTATTGAGACAGAAGCTTATGCCGGCGAAGCAGGAGGCTTGTACAGCAACAATAACAAAGATTAAAGATAATGATGCAGACTGTTTTATGGCAAAGGTATATGATAAAGATGGAACATTGATTCAGACGCATGCAGAGCTTACATACGAGACAATGGAACAGTTGAACTCTAATCCAAGTGTATCCAGAATTCAGGTGGAAGGGAATATACCATTTGTTACTTCTGATGATGTATCACTGGTGTTAGTTGACACTCCGGGTCCGAATAATTCAAGAGACCCTGAACATAAGGCGGCAACTTACAGAATGTTATCAGAATCTTCAAAGCCTCTTGTGCTTTATATTATGAATGCAACACAGTTAGCGGTTAATGATGATTATAATTTACTCAGTCATGTAGCAGAAAGCATGAAAGTCGGTGGAAAACAGTCAAGAGACAGATTTATTTTCGTTGTTAATAAGCTGGATGATTTTAAAAAAGGCGAGGACAGTGTTGAAGCGGCAATTACAAAAGTCAGGGATTATTTGAAGGACAACGGAATTGAAAATCCGAATATTTATCCGGCATCTGCTTTGACCGCACTTAATATTCGTACAATACTGGCAAACAGTGATGACGACAATGATGATGATGTGTATGAAGCAAAAGGAAAAGTACGTAAATTTAACCGGAATGAAGAAATGCATTTTGAAAAGTATGCCCCATTAACACCGTCAATGCGGGGGGAAGTGGAGGATATGCTTGCAAAAGCGGTTGCCGAAGGAGATGATAATCAGCAGGCACTTATTCACGCAGGAATAGTTCCTATTGAAGCGGCAATTAGAATGTATGTACAAAAATATGCAAAAACAGCTAAGATAAAAAATATTGTAGATACATTTATCAAAAAACTCGAAAGTACACAGTCATTTGAAAAAACAAAACAGGAAATTGCCACAAACCGAGATGAACAGAAAGAAATACTGGCTCAGATTGATGTGATTAAGAAAAAACTGGCAAGCGGAGAAGATGCGAAAAAGTTCAAGACCCAGATTGAGCAGATTAATTATGATAAAGAAATAAGCAAGCTTGCTCAAAGTGTAATTGTTGCTGCACAGAAAAAAATCACCAAACAGTTGTCATCAACAGATGCAAAGCTGTCAAAACGGGATGCAGAGAGTATTTGTCAGGTATTTGCAAAATTTGCAGAGGGATTGCAGGCTGAGGTACAGGTCAAGCTGGAAAATTTAATATCCAATCATGTTAAAAAAAATGCAGAGGACCTTCTTGAACAGTATAAGAAAAAGATTGCTGAATTAGCACAGGATGTGAAAGTCGGTAGTGTTGAGCTGAATCCGTTTGAATTAATGCAGGGAGATATTATATCAGACACAAGTGCATTGATTTCTAAAATGACAAAATCGGAAAGAGTGAAAGTAGGAGAGGAGTGGATTGAGAATGAAGACAGAAAATGGTATAAGCCATGGACATGGTTTCAGGAAAAAGGACATTATAAAGAAATTTATGAGGATAAGGAATATGTAGACGGAACCGAACTGGCTCAGAAGTTTTTTGCTCCGATTCAGGAATTACTGTATGAAAACAGCGAAAGTGCCGTTGAGTATGCAAAGAAACAGACAGCGTTAATAAAGAAAGAATTTGCAAAGAAATTCGATGAACTTGATGCTGTATTACAGTCAAAGTTAAAAGAACTGGAAGTATGTGCTAAAGATAATGAAAATATTGAAGCAAGAATTAAGGAAACACAGGAAAGACTTGACTGGCTGGAAAAAATTCAGAACAAGGTAAATGGAATACTTGAAATTTAAGGAGATGTTTTAATGGCTGTAACGCAGGAATTTAAGCAGGCTGTATTGCAAAATAACAATCTTAAAACGAAAATCATGTTAAAAGACAGTTTGCTTGTAGATACATCTTTTAATCAGTTTGATGAAATGCTTAGATATGCTGAATCAAAATTAATGGATTTTTGGGTCAAAGATGAGGAAGACGATGAAATATTGTCAGATGACCCGCAGGAGTTTGATGTAATTCTTGCAGGGTTAGTTAATAATTTCAGCCATAAGAGGGTGAATCACCTGAAGAAAATGATTAGTACGATGTATCCTCGGAAAGTGGAAAAAAAGTTACCTCTGGCTAAAGAAAAGCAGTTTGTTATTAGGCAGGCAGGTAAAGTACAACAAGAATGCAAGGGAATAACTAATAACAGTAAAGATATTTTAAATGTTGTAGCACTAATTGATAAAAAAAAATGTATGAATAATAAAGACATTGATAAAATTAGAAAGGCTGCAAAGAGTATTATAGAACATTGTGACAAAATAACGGGAAGTAGGTGCAAAAATGGCAATAACAAGTGAATTTATGGAAGCTGTTAATAATGGGAATAGAACACGCGTGAGGATTATGTTAAAGGACATCATGCTGGTTGACCCGACTATGGCGAAATTTGATGAGATGTTAAAGTACGCGGCATCAAAAATGAGTAATTTATATGATGAGCATGACGATGAAACGTTAAAATATGACCGCACAGAGTGGAATGAGGCATATTTAAACAATCAGATGGTAGTGGTTGTTGGCAATTTTTCTAAAGAACGGGTTGAATTGCTGCGGAATATGGTCAGATTTTTATACAGAGATAAGGCAGAGAAGATTAAAACACAGGCAGATTCAGAGCAGAGTTATCAGATTACAAGAAAACAGGCTGGAGCCGGTGTGACAGCAGTTGGAGCGGTTGCAGCAGTTGCGGGAATCTGCGTTCAGTCGGGAGCACTGATAGCAGGTGGTGTGGTAGTTGCAGCAGTTGGTGTAGGCATGATTGTTACGGATAAGGGGTGATTAGATGAATAATACTGCCGATTTATCGGATGTAAAAACGGCAATAACGAATGGACAGCAAAGGGCAGCGAATGTAAAGTATCATAGTATAGTAAATGGGTATCAGGCTGCGTTACAGGTTGTTGATGATGTTGTTCTTAAAAATTATATAGGAAATCTGACAAAAATGCCGGTTGTGCCGCTGTCAAAAGATATACTTGAAAATAATATTAAGAACAATGTGCTCTTTTTCAAGATTACCGAAATGGTTTATGAGAAAGAAGAGTTTGCTACATATAAATTTGCCAGTGTATTTAATTCACTGGCAACAACGGAAAGTGCGGTTTTTGTCATTATTGACAGTGACGGCATAAAAACGGATTTTTATATGGGAGTCCGCTCTCTGGATTCGGAAAGAACGACAAGTTCATTGCGTGATACAGTTGAAAATGCGATGAAGGGACAGTTTCCGGGTATTAAAACTACGGATTATACAATAGAAGAAATGGAGAGTATTTTAGAAAAGATACAGGCAAATAGCATATCTTCCGTTTCATGTGTGGCAAATAGTAAGGCACATACGATTGAATCCAATAAAAATTTTGTTCAAGGTCTGGAAAAACTGGTGCTTTCAATGCAGGGCGAAAAGTATACCGGAATAATCATTGCAAATGGTACTACATCGGATCAATTAAGAGAACTGCGTAAAGGATATGAAAGTGTATATACCCAGATGTCGCCGTTTGCAACAACCCAGGTAAATTATATGGGGAATAAAACCGTTAATTATACTTTTACTGAAACGGAAGGGAAAAGTCGTTCAACTTCACATACAACCAATTCTTCTGAATCTGAAACGGAAACAACCAGCAGTGGAAGCAGTATTACGAATGGAGAATCAAAAGAAAGTGTTGCAGGGAAAACTCTCAAGGGAATTTCTTCTGCGGCTTCTATTATCGGGGCGGCATTGGGACCGCTTACAGGTGGTATGAGTCTTGCGGTTGGCGGAGTTGTAGCAGGCGGTGTAGGACTGCTTGGAAATGCTGTGCAAAAAACAGTATCCAATTCAACAACGGTTAATGAATCAATTTCTCATAGTATTGCAAAAGTATCCGGAGTTAGTGACGGTATTACAGAGGGTGTTAATTACGGAACATCTAAATCGGAAGGCTACACAAACGGTATGTCGGAAGGAATGACGTTAACGCTTCATGATAAGTCGGTTGAAACAATGTTAGAAAGAATTGACAAACAGTTAAAGCGAATTGATGAATTTGAAAGTTTAGGCATGTATGAGTGTGCAGCATATTTTCTTTCAGAAAATCAGTACGCGGCAGAAGTCGCCGCTTCAACTTACAAAGCGTTAATGAGAGGCGAGAATTCGGGCGTTGAAATATCGGCAGTCAATTCATGGGGAAAGTCGGAAAAAGAAATAACCAAGCAAATAGGTCAGTATGTTACGAATTTTATTCATCCTGTTTTTAGATATGAAGGAACAGCCGGTAATATAGAAGTAACGCCATGTTCTTTGGTAAGCGGAAGTGAACTGGCAATTCACATGGGGCTGCCAAGACGTTCAGTGTGTGGTCTGCCGGTTATTGAACATGCGGATTTCGGAAAAGAAGTTGTAACTTACGGACGAGCTTCAAAAGGCGCCAGCATAAATCTGGGTAAAGTCTTTAATATGGGGAGTGCAAGCGAGAATGCGGTAAGGCTGGATATTAATACGTTATCAATGCACACATTTATTACGGGGTCTACCGGTTCAGGTAAAAGTAATACCGTTTATGAACTTGCAAGACAGCTTGATGCAAATGGCAAAAATTATTTAATAATAGAACCGGCAAAAGGAGAGTATAAAAATGTTTTCGGATTACTGCCGGATGTAAATGTATATGGAACAAATCCATATTATGAACCACTTCTGAAAATTAATCCGTTTAAGTTCCCGAAAGGAATTCATATTTTGGAACACATTGACAGGCTGGTGGAAATATTTAATGTATGCTGGCCTATGTATGCAGCAATGCCGGCAGTGTTAAAGGATGCACTGCTTCAGGCATACAGGGTATGTGGCTGGAATCTGGTTAATTCTGAAAATATGTATTCAGATGATTTATATCCGACATTTCAGGATTTATTGGCAGAATTGGTAGATGTAATAAAAAATTCGGCATATTCGGAAGAAGTTAAGAGCAATTATATGGGATCGCTTGTAACAAGAGTAAAATCTCTTACAAATGGTCTTAATGGACAGATTTTTGCGGCGAAAGAAATTAATAATAAAATATTGTTTGATAAAAAAACGATTATTGATTTGAGTAGAATCGGTTCAATGGAAACAAAATCATTAATTATGGGTATACTGATTATGAGATTAAGCGAATACAGAATGACCAGTAATTATGAAATGAATCAGCCGCTTAAACATGTGACAATTTTGGAAGAAGCACATAATATTTTAAAGAAAGTATCTACGGAACAGAATTCAGAAGGAGCAAATGTAGCAGGAAAATCGGTTGAGATGATTTCAAATGCGATTGCTGAAATGAGAACATATGGCGAAGGATTTATTATTGTAGATCAGTCACCGAGTGCAGTTGATATTTCTGCAATCCGAAATACAAATACAAAGATTATTATGCGGCTTCCGGACGAACAGGACAGGCGCATGGCAGGAAAATCAGCAGGACTTAAAGATGAGCAGCTTGACGAAATCGCAAAACTTCCGAAAGGTGTAGCGGTAGTATATCAAAATGACTGGGTTGAACCGGTGCTTTGCAGTATTCAGAAGTTCAGAGGTGAAGAAGGCAGATACCAGTATGTTTTTGAAGGAACAGAAGAAAATGCCACGGCATTATTTAAAACAAAAATATTGGAGCTGCTTTTAAAATACCGCGTGAATGACCCGGTAGACAACGACATTGATGAAGTAATTGAACTTTTAAATGATGCGGATATTGCGGTGAAAAATAAACTGGTATTGCGTAAATTATTAAATACATGCAAAAAAACAGAAGATTTGCCAATGTGGAAAGATGATAATTTTGAAGAGCTTTCCGGTGTGGTAACAGAAATTCTCGATGGAGCATTAAAAACAAAGTCAGCTATTGAATGTTCGCAGGATTATGATGAATTAACCAATCGTCTGATGAAGTATATTGCAGAAGAAACCGAGGACTTACCAAGGTCATTTGCTTTAGCAGCTTCACAGTGTCTGATGAAAAATGAATCTGTGGATAATAAAGAAAGCAGAGACATTTATGCAGCATGGATTACGCATCTTAGAAACAAAAGTGTACTTTAATCAGAGATACTCAAGTAAAGGAGGGATTCAATGTTTTCTTTTGGTGATTTTAGTGGAATAGAAAAACTTGGCATTGACAGATCAGAACTTTCAAAGCTGGCGCAGTCAATGGACAAATTAACAGATGAAAAGGATATTGATAAACCGATAGCAAAGGAACTGGATGAAGTGAAGGGCTGCCCGATTGAAGGAAATGGCGGGCATTGGGAAGGAGAAAGAGGAAATTCAAAATGGTTTCCGAATAGGGATGAGATACCTAAAAATCCTTTGACAAATCCGGATGGATTGACATGGGGACAAATACTGGACAAATACGGTATTGATGGAATAGAATTTAAAAATGGGGAACCGGATTTTTCACCGGTTGCTAAGGGAACAGTTGAAATTGACCATTTTACCGATAACAGATACGGAAAAGGAGGTAATTTTGACCAGGCGTGTGAGAAGCTGGCAGAGCAGAGAGGATGCACAAAGGAGGAAGTCAAAGCCTGGATGAAAGAAAATAAATATACCTGGCATGAACGGTCTGATTGTAAGACAATGGATAAAGTACCTACTGAAATCCATGGCAATATCAGACATTCCGGCGGTATATCAGAGGCTAAAGCAAATCGGGATGCCGCAGCTTAAAGAATAGAGCCGTTTAAATACATAGAAAGAAGGTGCAGTAGATGAATGACAAAGTTTTTGGAGAATTAGTGTTTAATAATGGCTGGGAAAAAAAATTAGACTGTGATTTTTGGGGACAGGAAAGCGTAAAAATACGTGTGTCAGCATATAAAGATGAAGAGCCGAATGATAATCAGCGAGATGCGTATAGTCGTTTTAAAGAAGATATAAAACAGATTTCCAGAATGAGTTTCAAAAAGATGGAAGAATATTTACAAATTATTTCTGATGATATTATCGCATATTCGGATTTTGATCAGATGCCGGATGATATAAGAAAAATCGTAAGTATTAATCATATTCTGTTTATGGAATCGGGTGATTTTGCAGTTATTTGCGATGCTGTGTGGGACGACCATGGCGTGGCAGTGTTATGCACAGAAACAAAAATGATTGCAGGTCCGCAGGATATTGTCTGGATGAATGAATAAAACGGAGGGATACATATGGGGATTTGGGATATTGTCCGTTCTGCATCAGATGCTATCGTAAGTTCAACAATCGCTCAACAGGAACGTGTAGAGCGGGAGGTTAATAGAAAGATACGTGCTACAGAACGTAAAATTGATAAATATGACAAAGAGCATGGTGATGTTGAATCAAAGAAAAAAGTTGCCGAGGCAAAAAGAAAATTAAATGAAATGAAAGAAAGGACACAGTCAAGTCAGTCTGCGGTAAGAAGACGTACAGACTATGATTTGGAGAAGGATAATACGGGTTTAGATAAGAAACCAAGAGATTATCAATATCGGAAAAATGTAAGTTTATCGGAAGCAATTCAAACGGCTGATTCCTGTACGGGGGTTTATATTTTATACTTAAACGGTCAGGTGATGAAGTGCGGAAGAGCTGCATACGGACAGGGAGTAAGGTGGCGATTTGTACAATACTATAATCTGAATTATGATGATAGAGCCAGAAGAGGCGATTTATGGTCAGTAACAAAAGAAAATCGGGATTCGGTTATGGTATCATGGCAGTGTTGTCCGGTAAGTAAATGCAAAGAATTAGAGTATAAATTATTTGCAAAGTACGGAAAAGGACCATGGGGATTGAGAGCACCTGCAAAGTGTCCTGATAATTCATGGGAACTGTTAATATAAAAGCAGAAATAATTAAATAAAGTAGAAATAAATTCCCGGTAAAATATGCAATGAGTGTATTTTGCCGGGGAAATTTATTTTATAAATAATTAGTAAAATATATTGACAATAATCAAACGACACTATATATTATATATAAACAATAATGCGCGTGATTGTTAAATATTTAAGTGTCATTGTACACAAACAGAGGAGGTATGTATTTGAAAATTACGCAGGAGGCGGAGAAGGTCGTAGACGGACTTTGTCTTATGGACGATACGCTGTTTCGTGTCGTAGCGCAGGATAAAGGGTTTTGCGAGGAAGTTTTAAGAGTAATATTGCAGAAAGAAGATTTGGAAGTCATAACCGTTCAGGTTCAGAAGGATTTGCATCACATTCACAGTCATTCGGTAGTTCTTGATGTATTATGCAAAGATTCCCACAATAAAAATTACAATATAGAAGTTCAGCAGGAAGATAACGATGACCATCAAAGACGTGTGCGTTATCATGCAGCAAGCATTGATACAACAATGCTTGAAAAGGGCAGAAAATATACAGAATTACCGGATTTATGTATTGTATACATTTCAAAATTTGACATTTTCAAAAAAAGGAAGACTGTATATCATGTAGACAGGACACTGCGGGAAACAAAAGATGTAGTTGACAACGGACTGTATGAAGTATATGTTAATACACAGGTAGATGATTCATCAAGCATAGCGGGTTTGATGCGGGTGTTTAAAAGTACAAAGCCTGTACAAGATGAACGGTTTCAGAAGGTTTGTGAAAAGTTGAGAGAATATAAAGAAGGAAAGGGGCGAAATACGATGTGTAAGCTGGTAGAAGATTATGCGAATAAAAAGGCAAAAGAAATGCAGGTTGAAACAGCCCGAAGGGCATTTGCAATGGGATTGCCGATAGAAAGTGTAGCGCAGCTGGTAAAGCTTTCGACAAAGGAATTGGAAAAGATTGTGGCTGAGGTTCATATTGCGTGATAAATGAAAGTTGAAAATTGTGAGTTTTGAAAGAAAAATATTGATGGCTCTGCTAGTGTTGGCAGAGCTTTTTTTAGAGAGAAATGGATTTATGTGAAAAAATCGTGTAAGTGTATTTCGACGCAATTAGCTATTGTTTTTAGAAGGAATTTCTATTATAATAAACGAAGACGATAAAAGAAAACATGAATTTTACCGCGCACCGCATAAATACTGGGCTGAGTGGTATTTTTAATGAAATTTCAGTGGGGAAATTGATGAAAAATGATTCTTTCCCGCAAACCACCAATTTAGCCCGCATAAATGCTGGGATTGCAGAGATGCTGTTTAGAAGAGCAGAAACCCCAAAGGGGATTGAAACCTTTTGGAAATACAATGTTTAATCTATAGTTGTTTGTTTGGAAGTGCAGAAACCCCAAAGGGGATTGAAACTTACCTCGGTTATATCATATTTCTTTTCCAGTGTTTGGAAGAACAGAAACCCCAAAAGGGATTGAAACAAATATAGGCTGTTTTCTACATTGATGTAATCCGTTTGGAAGGATAGAAATCCCAAAGGGGATTTAACATAACTCTTCTGAGTTAAAGTCAATCCATATCCAATTTTGATAGTATATATACAGTTTTTTGTTACTCTTATATAAATTTCAAGGACAAAGGGTTTATTCCAATATTTCAATAAAAAGTATCCCACAGTTGAGTAATATATAGATATTAAGGCAAAATAATTAAAAAAACCAATAATTTTAGCTGAATTTATGTAAATTAGGAAATATAATATTATTGGAGGTGCAATAATATGTTGATAGAATTTCGATTTAAAAATTACAGGTCATTTAGAGATGAGGCGGTTCTTTCTATGGAAGCAGTAGGACTTGCATCATTTAAAAATTGTCTGATTGAACACGGAAATATGAAACTATTGCCGGGTGTTGCAATATATGGAAAAAATGGTGGCGGTAAAAGTAATGTGATCCGAGCGTTCTGGCTTGGTGTTCAGTTTATTCGAAATGCACAGAGAATACAGCATGAAAAGGCGGTAGTGCCGGTTGTACCTTTTGCTTTGAATGATTATTCTATGAATGAACCAACAGAGTTTGAGTTTGATTATATTGTTAATGATGTGAAATATTGGTATTCATTTGCGGCAACAAGAGAAAAAATTATAAGTGAATCCCTGTATCATGCACCCAAAGGGCAAAAAGCGTTGGTATTTATTAGAAACGGGCAGGAATTTTCATTTACTGAGGATAAAGCACGCAGAAAGCTTATAAGTGAAACAGTTGCGGAAAATCAACTGTTTTTTTCTGTTGCATGTACAATGAATGATGCTATGTGCGTGAGTGCAATGAAGTGGTTTAGAGAGTATATTTTCTTCTCAAGAGATTACACGGATATTCCAAGGCAGCTGTTGGAATATTCTGATGACAGCAACATGCTCAAAGCGATTTCCGATTATGCTAAAACGGCGGATTTTGGAATTGAAGAAATGCAGTTTGAGGTGGAGAATAAAGAAATAGAGAGTGATTTTGAATTTCCTGAAAATATCCCTGTTGAAATAAAAGCAGCATTAACCTCATTTGTACAGATATTATCTGAAACATCGAATAATTCGGAAAGTCAATTAAAAATGAGTCAGATAAAGGCAAGGGCAAAACATAAAGGAATTAATGCAAATGGTGATTCCGAATTGTACCATTTGGAATTGGAAGATGAATCGGATGGAACAAGAAAACTGATGTCGATTGCTCCCGCGATTGAATCAGTCCTTGACAAAGGTGGAGTATTGCTGGTGGATGAGTTGGAAAGAGAACTGCATCCAATGCTTGTTTATTTTATCATTGCAAAGTTTCAGAGTAAGAGAAGCAATCCGCATGGCGCGCAAATTATTTTTACCACGCATAATACAGAACTTATGAATTTGGAATATATGAGAAAAGACCAGATATATTTTGCTGATAAAAAAAGAACGGACGGTTCATCTGAGCTTTATAGTGTGACAGATTTTACTACAAAGACAGCTGACAATATTAGAAAAGGTTATTTGGCAGGAAAATATGGAGCAACTCCGAATCTGGAAATTGAGGAGGTGGAGTAATGGCGAGAAAAAAGATTGGCAGCAGAGGTTCGGGTAAAACTATTATCCGGGTGCAGTGACAAATGCAAGAAGAACAGTAGAAAAACTCTTGGCGGAGGGGCTGCCGGGGTTGGAGAATACGGATGAGCGAAATCGGTGGTTACAAAGAAAATGCCTGACTTTTTCAAATGTATATGAAGCAATTGAATTTTTAGAAAGCTTGGAAAAGTTGTACTCATAATTTTGTGGTTGAAAAAGCAGTAGATGAAAAGATAAGAGAAACAACCCACATGGTATTTGCGATTTGCTATTGTTTTTACAGGAAATTTCCATTATAATAAATAAAGGCGATAAAAGAAAAAATGAATTTTACCGCGCACCGCATGAATACTGGGCTGAGTGACATTTTTAACGAAAATTCAGTGGAAAAACTGCTGAAAAATGATTCTTCCCCGCAAACCACTAATTTAGCCCGCATAAATACTGGGATTGCAGAGATGCTGTTTGGAAGAACAGAAACCCCAAAGGGGATTGAAACGGAGATTGTGTTAGTATGAAACAGTGAATAACTGTTTGGAAGAACAGAAACCCCAAAGGGGACTAATATACTGTCTATAAATCCACACATTATAAAATTTCAAATTTTTTGAAGAAATTGACTGATATTATTAGACAAAATTGCTAAAAAATGGTAATATAAGAAAAGAAAATTGTCGAAAAGTACAGGAGGGGATTTGAAAATGACAGAACAGCAGAATATTAATATCATGATTACCAACGTAAGTGTCATTAACAAATATTCAATAAACGAGTATACTGATGTAAGTGGGGAACATTCTGATATTACAGGATATATTACCAATGAACCACCGATTAAGTATTTAATGGAAAAACTGAATGAAGACGGGGGAAAATTAGATAAACTCATATTGATTGCAAGTGATGATGTGAATCGAAAGGTTACAATTAAACCTCAAAGGGACGGGGGAAATAAAGAGGAAGTTGAGAAGTTTGAAGCTGATTATGGAAATGGAAAGATGACATCAGTAGAAATTCTTAAAGATAAAATCATAAAGTTTAGTGATGAAAAGAATATCCCATGTCCGGAATTTGAAGTCGTAAAATTAAGCGATGGCGGAAATGGCGGCACATTTTCTGAAATCTCTGATACTGCGGTTGTGAATGCGGTTGATGAAGTGAATCAAAAACTAATAGAAGAATCCCATAAATGTTGTAATTTAAATGTATATATTGAGTCTAATGGCGGTGTACGTTACGTTATTGTAATGCTTCTTAGTGTTATGAATATTTTGCAAAAAGTATATGCAAATATTAAATTGCAAGGCGTATATAGCATGATTTATAACAAAAAAACAGATGATCAGAAGATACCGATTTTGGATACGTCTATGACATATGCTTCAATAGAACTGCTTTCGGCGATGAATGAATTTATCTATTACGGTCGTGCCAAGGCATTGGCGGATTATTTTGATAAAAGGTTTACTAAGCGCAAGGAAACTGATGAAAAGTATGATGAAGATATTTTTGAGGGAATAAAGAAATGTATTAACCAATTACAGAAAATTGCAGATGATATGCAGCTTTGTAGAACAGAACAGATGATTGATAATTTTTATGAAAATGAAAGTATCAAAGATGTCTTGATGGGATTTAAAGCAAAATACAAAGAAGATGAAGATCCGGATGCCAGAATTTTTATAAGTGTTATTGATAATATCATGAAAGAGTACAGTGATATTTATGATAATCCGAATCCGAACAAATTTTTAAATCTGCCAAAGATTATTAAATGGTGTATTGATAAAGATTATATTCAGCAGGCATTGACATTGTGTTCAGAGAAGCTTCCGCAGTATTTTGTCCAGAGTCATATGATACATATTAGCGAAGAGTGGAAAGAATATGCAAGAAGTTTAAAAACAGGCATGAATAAAAATTATGAAGAAAACTATTATTTTTTGTGCCAGTTTGCAAACAGGGAATACAAGGAGTTCATTTCTTATATTAAATTGCATGAGTTATTAAAAGTATATGCTGAAGAAAGTACTGAGAATAATCAGGTTAAAGTAAAAAAGCTAATAGATAAATTTAACAAAGTGTTTTTGGGTAAAAGTAAAAATGTACCATTTTTAGAATGTTTAGAAAAATATTTTCATATGGAACTGTGTGAAAATCCACTAAAAGAGCAGTGCTTAAGGAATTTTAGTGCCAATTTTGAAAAACTTATTAATGCAGTTGAAAAGGATGAAAAAAATAAAAAAGAAGTCAATAAGTGGATAAATAAATTTAATTTCGAAAAATATAATGAAAAAGAGTATAATATCAAAAATAGGTTTGCAAATAAACTTAGGCAGAAATTGGATTTTAAGTTTACACCAAACTACCGGAAGAATATATCAAATTATAATTATTTTGGTATATTTGATGATACGCACTTTTATGCTGTGAATAGGGAAAAATTTAATGAAATATCAGTTATTTATGGAACATTAAAAGAACAGCGGAACTTATCAAACCATGCGGCAGAAAAATCACAGAAGGAAGATGATACATTATCTATGAACCAGATTAAATCCCTCATCACCTGGGAATTGGAGAAAATTGAGGAGTATAACAGAATCAACGGAGAAGTAAAAGATGTTCATTAATTTATCAAATCATGCGTTGCAAAACTGGAGCCCGAAGCAAAAAGAGGAAGCAGTAAAGTACGGAGAACTGATTGACCTTCCGTTTCCGAATATCAGCCCATACGCTGACAGCGTGGAAATAGACAGGCTTGTGGAGAAATATTTTAACAAGGTGCTGGAATATCACAATCCGGTGGTAATGTTGCAGGGAGAATTTATATTCACATTTCGGCTGGCAACAAAGCTTAAAGCGGCAGGAATCAAAGTGGTTGCGGGCAGAAGTGAACGGATTGTGGTAGAAAGCGTTAATTCCGAAGGAATTCCGGTAAAAAAAAGTGAATTCCATTTTGCCGGATTTATGGAGTATTAAAACGGAATCAGAGGGATAAAAGAAAGTGAGGGGAACATATGTTAGCAAGATTGAAACTGATCTTAGACAGCCGGCTGGAATATTATCAGTCGTCTAATCTTCAGGGAGTTCTCATGCAGAATATTGACACGGATTATGCAGAATATCTGCATAATCAGCGGTTCAATCCATATAGTATTGCCGTCGGTCATGAAGACGGTAATACCGTGTGGACGGTTACAACGGTCACAAAAGAAGCGTATCAACAGATTATTGAACCGTTAAAGAGTGATTCGTTTAAAGAATTTGATATTCACAAACATCAGCTGCATGTCAGAATCATCGATAAAAAGCTTACGGCAGTGTCCAGAGAAGCACTGTTACAGTCTGTAAGCAGGCACGAAAAATGGAATCATTTTTCGCTTCATTATGAAACCCCGACATCATTTAAATCAAATGGAAGATATGTTTTTATGCCGGATTTCAGGCTGATTTACCAGAATCTGATGAATAAATATAATTACATTTATTTTGGCAGAAAAGAAGATAATACGGAACTGTTAGAGCAGATGGTAAAAGCAACTTATATTACACAGTGCGATATTCATTCGGAGCGTTTTCCACTGGAAGGAAAAAAGATAGCAGGCTGTGTAGGCAGTCTTGAAGTGCGAATCAGCGGTGATGAAAAAATACAGCAGATGATACGGTTACTGCTGGTATTCGGGGAGTATTCCGGACTGGGAATTAAGTGTAGTATCGGAATGGGCAAAATTAAAATAAAGGCATTGGATTAAAGGAGAAAAGGTCAATGGAGAATAATCACACAGTAAACAGTCAGTCAGGCGGCAAAGTCCTTGCGATGTATGATATCAGGGGAATCCAGGATTATATTTATAGGACACCGCATATTAAAGATGCGATGGGCGCATCTTTGATTATAGAAGATATTTTAAAGAAGGCATTGCGTGAAGCCTGTAAAAATTTAAAGCTGAAACCGGAAGAAACGGATTTGGAATGGGAAAAGGGAGAAGAGGTAAAACCGTTTAAAATGTCAGAGAAAGTCGTACAGGTTTTGTATATCGGCGGTGGAAATGCGTATGCTATATACAATGGGAATGATTTATATAGAAATATTAACAAAATAATGTCAAAGTATATCATTGAACATACATATTCATTACAGTTGGCAGCAGCCTGTGTAAAAGTCACGGATAAATATTATAATGACTATGAAGAACTTCGTAATAAAATGGACGACGTAAAGGCAAAAATGGCCGGTTCAAAGCCGTTAGGTGCGCTTCCAATCATGAAGACAGAAATCAGAACGGGGTATCCTGCAATCGAAGAAAGTCCGGATAAGAACCGCGTGGATATCAGTAAGGAAACTGCCATAAAGCTGGATGAGAAAAATGAAAAAATTAAAGAATTAAAACAGGATAAATTTCTTGAAAATTATATTAACCGTGGAAAAGACAGCCGTATTGCCGTGGTGCATATTGACGGTAATAATATGGGGTTAAGAATCCGGGAACAGATTGAGCATGAACCGGATTATGTAAAAGCAGTTAATACAATGCGCCAGATTTCCCACAATATTAAAAAAGCATATAATGATACTTTTGATGAAATGAAACACAAATTTGAAGATGAAGACACGAAATTTGCACAAAATATTGAGCGTTTTGTAAGAAAAGTGATTGTTGCGGGCGATGATATTACATATGATTAGCGCCTATTAGGAAAACACACTGTCAAAGGGGGTTGTAGCGGGGGTTAGCCCGCTACTGCGGTATCTTCCGTAATGTTAATTTTCTTCATCGTAAATACTCCATTTAAAATTCTGAA